>JMSU01000181.1_pt1 | contig 23218 bp, 23 predicted proteins | sample 179011 | NCBI WGS metagenome assembly JMSU01 (sample SAMN02769580, study PRJNA246767) | bioreactor metagenome | isolation source: Culture-1 Bioreactor ArsB derived from microbial biomass from the upper 2 cm... | place: Germany: Bremen | collected day 87 after inoculation
TCTGCGCAAGTCTATTGATGATGGAGTTATCAAGGTTTTGACCATCAGTCTCAGCCCTGAGTGCGCTGATGGCTGGGACGGTGCTGAACGGGCTTTGGAATGCTTGATGAATGGTCTTGAAATAGATTTTTCTTTGCCGGAATAATTAGTTCAGCAAAATATTAAAGTCCCATTTTCTTGTTAATATACAGGGAAATGGGACTTTTAAAATTTATTAATAGATTAATCGCGGTTCCATACTTTAAATTTATGGTCTGCAAAAAATTCAGTGTAGAGCTTTTCGGCTTTTTCCTTGAATTTGTCGTCATGCATAATCAGGACGCTTAAGGCTTCGTATTTGAAGTAGGCGATTACATCATCCCAATCAATTTCATTTTTGTCGTTTTTAAAGCGGAATCCCTGCAATCCCGGTTCAACGAGCTTTTGGGTCATGGGATCGTCAACACCTGCGTGTTGGAAAAATTCACAAATTTCTTTTTTTACATTTTCAGGCCAGTCTGTTTCGCCGAGAGGAATAAGGTCTTGGAATTTGTTGTCCTGTCCTTTTTTTAGAATATACATTCAATAAATCTCCAGTTTGATAATGTCTGTTTCTTGATTTTGAGTATGAATTAAAAGAATTTGATTTTCAAGAATATATGTAGTGCTAAACAAATTGAGCTGAATATATTCTTAATGGTTACTGGAATATGTTGTAATTGTAACCCGCCTGTAATGACTGTTCCGGTTGGTATGGATATCTTAGGCCCATAACACTTCTTCATCAACTGATGAAAATGTACCAGCTTCTTCCCAGCTGTCCCCTCCGGTTCCTCCCCATATTTAAGCCGGAGGGGAAAATTTTTTAATTTGTCTGACTTTAATATTTATTCAGAGCGTACAAAGCGTCCAATTATTTGCCCGGTTGCAGAGTTACGGGAAGCGTCATCAAATTCTGTTTTCAGGAAGGTCAGTGCTGAATGGTCTTCAGAAAAGACAAGTGTTCGTATTTGTGAGTTTCCTCCGCCGTTCTGGTATTCGATAATGTCGGTAATATAAATGGTATCGCCTGATATTGTTGTTGTTCTCAATACTTTTGACTTATCTATTTCCCATTTGCTGGACAGGAAATTACCTTTCGCAGGAATAATATAGAAATCGTAATGATTTTTATTCTCCTCGGCTCCTGTGGCAATTGTAAGTGCTGCTGCTGTCCGGATCATTTTATCTATATAATGAACAGTGACTTCTCCCTTGAATGTGCCTGCAAAACGGGAATTAGTTTCCGCTTTTGATTGAGAGTTATCATCCTTAGTTACAGCAGGCTTGTCCGGTTCCATTTGTTGTGGAGTGACTCCGTAGCGGGGCCGTTTAAGATTCTGCAAGTCTGGAAAATCTTGTGCGCAAAGTACGTTTGCCGTCAGAAGAAGGAATACAGTTAAAGAAAATTTTTTTAGCATGAGATAATAACTCCGTTGTTTACTGGCAGCATGTGGTGATTTTGTGTACTGTTAGCTCAGTAAATATTGAAAGGAGATTAGCATGAAATTAAGTCACAGGAAAATATTTCCATTGCTCACTATTTTGGCGGTACTGCTTTGTGCATCAGTTTCACATGCACAACTTAAGATTACTTTAAAGGATGGTAAGGTAATTGAGGTGCCAGTTGGTAAAGACCAGGTGCAGTCTATTGAATATCAGGGTGAAGAGAACCCCGATGCCGGTAAAGTCTTTAGCCAGAAATCTATCCGTATACAGAGTGCCAAATACGGAAATGTTAGTTTTGAACTGGGTAATGAGCTCGGTTACAAACAGTATTTCTGCAACGCGAAAGAAGCACTGATGAAGATGTGCGATGGTAAAGATAAGTGCAAAATTATAGTTGGAAGCCAGATTTGCGGTGATCCTTATCCTGGAAAAGGCAAATATCTTTATGTGGAATATACTTGTGGTGACAAGCTGAAGCGAGCCAAAAATACTCAAACTGAAGTCATGCTTTTAAAGTGTCCTTAAGACAATTCTGAGTCTTTCGGCGGGTCCACTTTTTGCAAACACTAGCGGAAGGTGAAAATTATTCCTGCCGGAGGGTATTTAATGAGAAATGTTTTGGCGCTGGGACTTATTTTGCTCAGCGGAATGCTTTTGGTTAACTCAGGTTTGCAAATCTATCATTGTTTTAAGCCCAGAAGAATCAAAGAGTCTGTTCCGATTCGACTGGTTCGGATTGAAGGGAAGAATTGTCCACTTTATTATCCGGAAGGACAGTAATTCGTTAGTTGGCGATTTCTGGAATCTTTTCTTGCTTCAAAAATATATTGAAGTCATTGAGAAAATCCACTTTATTTCTTCTTACCAGCAGGTGGAGATTGAAAGTATACAAAGGACTTTCAATTATTGTAAAATCATCCAAAGACAGCCCTGTCCGTTTTATAAGAGCGGGCAGGGTTGTCTTGTTACAGACTGCTCCGTCTACGCGCCCTTTCAGTACAAGCTCTAATATCTGGGTTGTGCTATAGACTGCATGTTTTTTTATCATTCCATTTTCAAAATATTTGTCCAGTGGTCCGTATCTGTTTCCGTGCAGAACTGCGATTCTTTTGCCTATCAAAGAATCCAATTCTGAGTCGTCTATGGGAGAGTCCTTGCGGACCAAAAGGTGATCACCAATACTCCATAACGGTAGTGAAAATGTGAATCGTCCTTTCAATTCAGGGGATACAAACATCGGGTCAGATAAAGCAAATGCATCAGCTCCGCCTTCACGAAGAACTTTAGAAATTCTAGCGTGGGGCAGGCATTTGAATTTTAAATTATATTGTGGATATTTTTTTTAAATCGCTTTAAAAGATCAATAAAAGCGCCCTGCAGACTGCTTGAAGGATCACTTTTTGATGTAACAGTATAAAAAGGGGGAAATCTATATCCGAAAAGAATTTTGAGTTCTTCTTTCTCTGTTTTTTCGGCTGAAGCTAAGCTGGTGCAGCCAAGCATTAGTATGCTAAGAATTAAGAGTAGTTTATAAAAAGTTTTTAATTTTTTTTATACATTTGTGACTTGGTTGGTAATTGAACACTCATTTAAGAGGATTTATTAGGACCTATGTATACCTTTTTTAAAATTATTACACCAATTTTTTTGTTAAGTATTGTGTGTGTTGTCGGTTGGTTTGCTTATAAATGGTATTCTGAACCAGCTTACAAAACGGGTAATATTCAGAAAGGTGAAGTTTTAGTTTTCAGTAGTGCTCGTCTAGCTCGTTACGAAGGTGATCTGAAAGTTATCAGCTATAATATGGGGTTTGCTGCCGGGCCGATGCAGCATTCGTTAGCTGACGACCACCCTGAGTCATTTTATAAAAATAATCTTGATGAGTTTGTAAGTCTTGTCAAAAAGCAAAGGGCAGATGTTGTTTTGCTGCAGGAAGTAGATATCGATTCAAAACGGTCATGGTACTTTAATCAGCTTGAGTATATAATGAAAGAGCTAGGCTGGGGCTATGCAGCACCTGTGGTGGATTGGGATATGTTTTTCCCTCTGCGTAAAGAGAGAAAAATAGAAAAGGCTACAGTTGTTATTTCCCGATACCCTATTGTTTCAAATGAATACACACTGACTTCCGGTAAGCCTAACTTTGAAAACAGGCTGTTGAACATTTTTTATTATCCACTTCTCTGGAAATCCTGCATGCAGAAGGTTGGAATTGATCTGGGAGGTCGTGTACTTGATGTTTATAATGTTCACCTGTGTGTATGGAATCGTAATGCCAGAGTAGGGCAGGCGAAATTTTTAGTCGACTGGATCAAAAATAGCGGCACTGAGAATGAATTTATTGTAGGAGGAGATTTTAATTTTCAGGCCTACATAAGAGGGACACCGAAGCCTGAAGAGGATATGCAAAAGCCATCTTTTCTTAATATCTTATGGGATAACTTTGATGGTTTAGGGGAGTTGTTGTCAGATAAGAACTGTTCAAGCTTAAAAATACATGAAAATTTTACCTTTCCTGAACGTAAACATCGTTATGATTTTATATTTTATTCAAGTGGAATGAAGCTTATCAAAGGTGAAGTGATCAAGGGAACTGATGTTTCAGACCATTTGCCTGTCGTTGGCACATTTAATTATTTATTTTAAAGTGCTTGATAAAAAATTATTGTTAAAATCATTTCACTTTATGCCCGTTTACTTTTGAATACGAGTGTTAACATTTTGAGCTATTGGCTTTTTTTATTTTATAAGTGCACATTTCAGTTTAAACGGAGCCGCTATGAAACAGCTATTGTTTATCTGTTTTAAATCAGTATTAATGTTGCTTTGTACCAGTTTCTTTGTCTTTGCTTCTGAGTCAGAAGTTAAGAAGATTTTGATAGTGCACAGTTATCATTTGGACAATATTTGTGGTTCCCCCCAGCATCAAGGAGTTGTTGAAAGCCTTGAGGCCAAGGGGTTTAAGGAAGGTAAAAATTTGGAAGTCCATGCCTATGCCATGGATACGAAGAAAGTTAACGCCACGCCAGAGCTGATTCGCAAGGAAGCTGGAATCGTTGTTGATATAGTTAAAGATTTAAGACCTGATGTTCTGGTTTTGCTTGACGATAATGCTTTCCGGACTGTTGGACTTGATCTGGTTGATACGAATGTAAATATTGTTTTCAGTGGTATGAACGGCCAGCCTGAAGACTACGATAAAGTGAAGAACTGGCTTAATAGCCGTCAAAAGCCCGGGCACAATATTACCGGAGTATATGAACAGCTTCACGTCAACGATGCTTTTATGGTCCAGAAGATGATTCTGCCGGATTTGAAAAAAGCTATGATTCTTTCTGACGAATCCCCCACAGGAAAGGCCGTGATGAAGCAGGTCAACCGTGAGCTTGCCCAAAGCGAACAGGCAATTGATTTTGATATAGAAATTGTCGGCTCTTGGGAGGAATACATAGAGAAGATTAGAGAAGCAGATGAGGATCAGGATATTGGAACAATTTATCCTGCAGCAACCTTACTCAGAGATAAATCTGGAACCATTCATTCAACTTCGGACATAATCAGATGGACTGTTGAAAATAGTAAGACACCGGGAATTGCAATTAATTATTCCTTTGCCCGTCTGGGGATGTTTGGCGGTGCCGGGGTTGACTTTATTGCCATGGGGCGGCAGGCAGGAATGATGGTTGCTGATATTCTGAACGGGGCTTCTCCCGGAGATATTCCAGTGGAGGATGCCGAAAGGTATGCGCTGGTGTTTAACCTTAAACGGGCTAAGGAACTTGGCATTAAGATTCCTAACGATGTGTTGATGGCTGCTGACGCTGTATATAAATAGTTAATACTCACGCTGTTTAATCGATATGAATAAAACTAAATCTTACAGGCTGTCCTCACTTGTGGCTGCTGCAATTTGCGGTATGGTCATATTTACTGCATTGGCTCTTGGTGGTGTTTTTTCATACAGTTATATTAATGGTTTGCGTGCTGAGTTCCATGATCGGGTTAAGGCTGAGGGCGATGAATACAGTCTGCAGGTGTACAGTTTTCTGCATCAGGCAATGTCGAGGCTGGGCGAACTAAGTCGTGACAATTCAATTCGGGTAACAATGATGCTTGGTGTTGATTATCCCCTCTCCGAAAAGATTGCTGAATATGATCAGCTTCCACCCGGGATAGATTACTTTATTTTGCGTAAGGGTGATAAAAAGATTTTTTCCTCGTCCTCAAAAGCCTACAATGAATTTCTTGTCCGTAATGCGCTTGAGAATCCTCCTTACCGTTGTTCATTCTGCCGTGAGCCAAGTGGCAAATTTACTACCATTTTTCTATTCCTATTCGAAGCCGCTCAGAGATCGTGGGCAGCGCAGCCTGCCTTGTAGATATTGCGGGTACGGGGCTTGCCGAGGCTGTTGAGAATACAGTGGGTGGTAAAGTTATCCTTTTTGAGAAAGGTGAGTCTTACGATTTGCTGAGCGGTGAGAGTCTCAATGTTTCTTTTGGAGAAAATTTAGACGCTGGGTTGGTCAATGCTGTTATAGGTAATGATTTGGAAGGGGTTATTTTTCGAAGTTCTCTTGTCCCTGGACTTTCATACTTTGTTTCTAATGAAAGGCTCAATAACTCTTTATACCGAACTTTCTGGTTGTTACTCCCGCTGTTTATTGCGGTTATAGGCCTCAGTGTAGCCGTATCTCTCTTTATCAGTAACAAATTGTCCAATCCTTTGCGTATGATAACTACATCTGCAGAAGGTATTTCAAACGGTATTGAAGATAGCATCGAGCATAAGGGCAGCAGGTTGTATGAAATTAACGCCTTGAATAGTTCGCTTGCGTCCATGCTTGAAAGTCTGCGCAAAACAAAAGGACTGGAACAGTATCAGTTCTTTTTTGACAATGTAGGTGACCTTGTTTGCATTACCGATATTGATGGGCTTTTCTTAGAAGTTAACTCAACGGTAGAGTCTTACCTTGGGTATGGGCATGACGAATTTTTGAAAAAAACATTTTATGAATTGGTGCCAGCCTATGAACGCCAATCACTTCGTGGAGTGCTAAACTCTCTTTTGGCCGGAAGCGGTACTGAAAGTTTTGAATGTCCGATGTATACAAGCGCAGGAATACTGGTTCATTGTGAAGTCCGTTCCCGCAAAATTGAGTTTCAGGGAAAGAATGCACTGTTAAGTGTTGTCCGCGATGCAACTGACCGTAAGAGGGATGAAGAAGAGCTTCAACGGTATGCTTCTGAGTTGTTAAAGGCCAAGGAAGTAGAGGAACGGAACTCTGCGCATATGGCTGATACCCTTAAAAAGCTTGAAGAAGCCATGGTTCGTGCTGAAGTTGCCAATCGGACTAAAGGTGAATTTCTGGCTCAGATGAGTCACGAAATACGCACTCCTATGAATTCTATTCTGGGGATGGCGGATATGCTTTCGGAGACATCTCTTACTCTGGAACAGAAAAGTTATGTGAATATATTTAGAAATTCAGGTCAGGCTCTCATGAGTTTGATTAACGATATCCTGGATCTTTCAAAAATTGAATCAGGCAAGCTTTCACTTGAAAATACTAAATTCAGTATTGATGATCTTGTGGATGAAGTTGCCGGCATCATGTCGGTCAGTGCATGGAAAAAGGAGTTGACTTTTGCATGTCATGTTGTTGCTTCAACTCCTTCCCTCTTTATGGGGGACCCAACGCGAATAAAGCAGATTATTGTTAACCTGCTGAGTAATGCTATTAAGTTTACCAGTTCCGGTACAGTTCAACTCGAGATTACCAGCGAGAACGTTAATAGTGAATTATCACATTTATTTATGACAGTTAGGGACACTGGTATTGGGATTTCAGAAGATAAGGTCAATGTCATCTTTGAGAACTTTGTTCAGGCCGATTCTTCAACGACTCGTAAGTATGGTGGAACAGGGCTTGGATTGTCCATCACCCGTAATCTTGTCGAGCTTATGGGGGGAAAAATTTCGGTTCGCAATCTTTCATCTGGTGGAGCTGAATTTCAAGTTGAAATTGCAGTGGGCCGGGTAGATGAATTCAGCAAAAATGAGGCTAAAATTAGGTCTGCTTTGCAGGATCGCGAAATTCTGGTCATTGACGAAAGTCCGCTTATCCGTAGTTACATATGTAAATGCCTTAATGAGTGGGGTGCCATCTGTTCCCATGCGGGTGACTATTCTTTTGCTTGTGCCCGAAGCGAAGATTGCCGCAGTAATGCAGAGCTGGTTATTATTTCTGACAAGTTGGGTGAAGGGGATGGGCTCAGCGAGGTTGAATCTATCAAGACTCGTATGAACGTGGAAGATCTTAAATTATGTACCCTTTCATCTTCTCCTGGCGATAGCAGTAACCGTCCTGAAATTAATAAAATTTTCGGAGTGAAAGGAAGTGTTTTCTGGCCTGTGACCCGTGGTGGATTGCAACAGGCTATGTTTGATATTTATTGCAAGGAGACTGTTCGTGGCGAATTGCAAAATGATACTTACGAACTTTTGCCATTGCGTATTTTGGTGGCAGAGGATTCGGAAAGCAACAGAATGCTGCTTGATTTTTATTTAAAGGAAACCCCTTTCAGGCTGACTTATATTGGGGATGGGGTCCAGGCTGTAGATCATTACAAAAAGAACAATTATGATCTGGTTCTTATGGATATGCAGATGCCGGGAATGGACGGCTATGAGGCGACTGGAAAAATTAGGGAGTATGAGATCCTTAATGGATATCCAGCTACTCCTGTGGTTGCTCTCACAGCAAATACAAATCCTGAGGATAAAAAACGTTGTCTAGAATCGGGGTGTACAGATTATATGGCTAAGCCTATCAAAAAAATAACCCTCATCAAAACAATTCTTAAATACTGCTCCTGATGTACTCAGGAGCAGTATTTAAGATAATAATTATTTATTACCCAGCCAGTTTCCAAGTGCGTCCTGCAAAGCAGAAGAGGCAAGATGGGCACAATGTGTCTTGTCATCCGGCAGTCCACCAAGGGCTGCAAGAATTTTCTCTCCATCTATTTCAGAAGCTTCATCGACTGATTTGCCTAGTGATATTTCACAGGCAATGTCTCCACTGACAATACTGGGTCCGCATCCTGTTGTGAAAAAGGAAGCTTCAGTAATGACCCCTTCATTTATTTTAAGAAAAATTTTGATGGTATCACCGCATGTTCCGCGCATTTCTCCAATGCTGTCCGGGGTATCCATTATTTTGGCATATGTTGGATTGTGCCAGCGCCGGGTGGTTTCTTCCCCGAACATATCAAGTGCTGCATCATCACATTTTTGTTGAATGTCATTGAGCAAGCTGTCTAATTGGTCAGTCATAAAAAGGCTCCTTATTCAAATAATGAGAACCGAAGGTGGCCCATGTTCCAAAAAAAATCAAATATGATTTTCTAAACTGATTCCGGCATAGATTGCTCTGGTTATATTCGAGTTGTAATTGGCTCTGATTTATTGTTGAATGACAGGATATATTTTACGTTTTTACCTGTGAGTCATACCGGATGGAATTAAGACAACTCAGATATTTTATTGCTGTAGCAGAGGAGCTTCATTTTGGAAGGGCTGCGCGCAGGGTGCATATTGCCCAGCCTCCGTTCTCACAGCAGATTAAGGGACTTGAGGAGGAGGTAGGTGCCCGTTTGCTTGAGCGCAACAGCCGTAAGGTTCGTCTTACCAGCGAAGGCAGGTATTTTTACAGTCAGGCGGTAGCTATAGTGGAGCAGGCTGAAGAGGCTGCTCATACGGTGGGCCGGATGGCTAAAGGTGAGTATGGCAGTATAAAGGTCGGTTTTACCGAGACTGCTATGGATAGCCTTCTTCCCGAAGCTGTAAGGTCTTTCAGTAACAGGTATCCCGGAGTTTCCATGCAGTTCAGTCAGTTTGGCACATCAACCCAACTTGAAAGGATACGCACAGGTAAATTGGGAGTCGGTTTTTCTACTATTTTTCTGCATGCCATGGATGGTCTTTCTTCGGTAAAGCTTTTTTCTAAGAATCATGTTCTGGCCGTGCCTGAAGACCATATCTTTACTAGCAGAGATAGTATATCCTTAGAGGAGATTGCTGAAGAGAATTTGATAATGTTTCCCCGCGCAGGACAGCCTGATTTACATGATTCTATTATGAAGGCATTTACTTCAAAGGGTCTTGTTCCAATTTTGAGTCAGGAGGTTTCAGGTCTTTCCGGCGCATCAGCATTGATCGCTTCCGGCATGGGGGTGACTTTTCTTCCTGAAAACAGTCGGATTTCACGTAAAGGGATAGCCCTTGTTCCGTTGCAGGAAGATTTTCCGGGGATGGATATTTACATGGTCTGGAATAGTGAGGAATACTCTAATACCGCCGCTGTCTTTATGGAGCAGGTGGCAGACTATTTCTCTATTTCAAAATCTTTTGCGGATGAGATACTCTAAATGTGAACTTTTGGTTTGGGGTTTCCTGTTTGGATGACAGAGATAAACTCATACGTAAAACTTAAAGTTTTTGTTTTTCAACTTAGCGAGTCAGGCGCGGAGAATCCGTACTGATTAAGGTTTCTAAATGACTGAGATTCTAGACGGATATGAAATTTCATGGGCTTCCTCTATTACAGATGTTGATCGGGAGGAGTGGAATAAGCTTGCCCGGCCTGTGAATTTTCCTTTTCTTGAGTGGGACTGGCTGCGACTTGTAGAGGAAAGCAAGAGTGCCTCTCCTGCAACAGGATGGCTGCCTGCTCATCTTCTTATCCGCAGTGCCGGGAAGTTGGTCGGCGCAGCTCCGTTGTATGTACGTGATCAAAGCGAAGGGGAATTTATATTTGATAAGGTCTGGTATGAGGTGGCTCAAAAGGGAGGTATTTCATATTATCCAAAAGTTGTGGGTATGAGTCCTTTTACTCCGGCAACAGGCTATAGGTTCTTAGTTGATCCTGAAGTGTCCACCAGCAAGGTGACTGGTCTTATCTGTCATACTATTGATAGATTCTGTTCAGTTAATGGGCTTGGAAGCAGCGCGTTTAATTTGTTGATGCTGACTGGGTTATTGAGATGGAGTCGTATGGTTACGCCGCGTGGAAACATCAGGGTTATGTTTGGACAAATGAGGATTACCGAGATTTTGAACATTGGCTCGCAACTTTAAACAGCAATCGTCGAAAAACAGTGCGCCGTGAGCGGCGGGTTTTGAGGAAAGAAAATATTAGAATTGAAACTATGACCGGATACGAGATCCCAGATGAGCTGTTTTCATTGATGTATCAGTGTTACGAGTCCACAAATGACAAATTCGGAGTTTGGAGCTGTAAATACCTTAATGCTGATTTTTTTGAAGGTCTTAAGAAAAGCATGCGGGAAAATTTGCTTTTTATTGTAGCCTACCAGGAGGATAATCCCGAACCTATTGCGCTTTCCATGTATGTCTTTTCAAGTGACCAGCTTTGGGGCAGATATTGGGGGTGTTTTGAAGATGTGCGTTTTCTGCACTTTGAACTTTGTTACTATACCCCTATTGAGTGGGCTATCGCAAACGGTATTCGTGTCTATGACCCGGGAATGGGTGGGGAGCATAAAGCCCGGCGCGGATTTTATTCAACCCCCTCATATAGTTTGCACAAGTTTACTGATTCTTCAATGGATCTGACATTTAAGACTTATATTCTTGAGGTTAATAACCTTGAACACGGGTACATCACTGAGATGAACTCGATGATGCCTGTGGGCAGGAATTTATCAATAGATAAAAAAGAGTAATTCCTAGGACCATTTTCTAAGTAAAAAATTTCTTACTTTTTCATCTTTTATTACGACCTCATCAAAGCCGGTAAAGTGATGATCCGTGTTATATGAAATGATCTCAGCTCCGGCCTCGCGTAAAATTCCTTTCATAATTTTCTGATCAAGCACCTCATCCTGTTCGCCTAGTAATGCAAGAACCCGATTTTTTATTATAGCATTGTTTGCAATGCCTTCTCTTATTTCTTTTTCCACTTTAGAAAAATCGGCCACGTGTTCTTCCGAGATAACGATTTGATCGCCGTTGGAAAATTCGTATGTTTCACCTAACCTGTTGCCTACCAGGGTAGCTGGAGTCAGTGCCGGATTGATGAGCATGACAGGTACTTCGTGACGAATATGCATCACAAGGGCATATAGTCCTCCCATGGAGGAACCTTGAACGACAAGCGGATTTTCTTTGTTTTCAGAAACAATTTTATTTATAATTTTAAGACTTTCCTGCGGGGCCGGAGGTAGATCGGGGCTTATCAGGTCATGGTCAGGGTAAGATTTTGTTAATGCGGCAGCTTTAGAGTTGTTACCTGACGACCCGAAACCGTGAATATTGAGAAATATGTTTTTCATGGTGCTATAGTTCGTTGTTTATGTAGTTATTTGAGAACCGATATCTTTGCCTCAATTGATAGAGCAAAGGGCTGGACCATGCAAGCCTAACATGGAAATTTTTTTGTTGCTGTGTGGCAATTTCTTTTTTGATTTTATAGACGTAGCCTTCGTTTACGGGCATAGTGATTGTTCTCATTATAAGAATAATTCAACTGTAGATATGCAGGAGTCAGATGTGGGGAATGAATATCCGGGGATAGTTTTTTTCAGCGGTGGCACTGCCTTGAATGGGCTGGCAGCACATATTGCTGATCTCAATCCTGCTTGTTCATATATCATCACCACCTTTGATTCGGGTGGAAGCTCTGCTAATTTAAGAGATGTTTTTGATATGCCGGCAGTGGGGGATGTTCGTAATAGATTGATTGCGCTGGCAGATACCAGCAGCCCTGAGCGGGCTAACATTGTTAAAATGCTCTCCACTAGATTGCCTAAAGTTGCTGACAGGCCGGCTTTACAAAGTCAGCTTTCCCATCTTGCAAACGGCTCTCACCCCCTGATGGAAGGTCTTTCCGAGGTAGTCCGTAAAATTTTAGCCGACAGGTTTTCTTTTTTTGTTGATTTGGTGGATGATAATTTTGATCCTTCTTATGCCAGTCTGGGGAATATCGTCCTTGCAGCAGGGTTCATGGCTCACCAGAGAGTTCTTGCACCTCCTATCGCTCAGTTTTCCCGATTGATTAATGCCCGGGCTGTAGTTCGTTCCTCAACTGTAGATAATGGTCATTTAGCTGTTCGTTTGCAGAACGGTGAAATTATCGCCGGACAGCATTTGTTCACAGGCAAAGAAGTGGATCCTATTCCTTCACCTATTGACGGTATGTGGATATGCTCCGGGGTGAATGATCCCTGGCCAAGATTAGTCCACGCCTCTTCTTTGGCCATGCGACTGGTCAGTGATGCTGATATGATTGTTTACCCAATGGGTAGTTTTTATTCCAGTATTCTTGCTGCTGTTTCACCACAGGGTATGGGTCGTACTATCTCCCTCAATCCTTGTCCTAAACTGTTTATTCCAAACATGGGGAATGATCCTGAATTAATAGGACATAGCGTGGATCTGCAGGTTGAAAGGTTATTGGAAGTTTTACGTATGGATAACGGGGCAGGCATCAAGCCGGAGAATGTGCTGAATGCAATCCTGATTGATTCAGAGAATGGTGATTATGCAGGAAGACTCAATTTGAAAGAACTTGAGAAGTTACCTTTAAAAGTAATTGACCGTAAACTTGTTTCAGATGAATCTGAAGGTCTGATCGATGCAGGGTTGCTTGCATCAGAATTAATGGAACTGGCTTGCGGTAATGAATTTAAATAATCCCTGCAAATAAGGAAGAACTTAATTTTATGTATATAGGCGCCCATATGCCCATCACTGGAGGCGTGGACAAGGCCGTTGAACGGATTATGTCAATCGAAGGAACAGCTTTACAGATTTTCACGCGTAATCAACGACAGTGGAAAGCTAAACCTTTGGAAGAAAAGGTTATCGATAATTTTAAAAAATTAAGGCACGAGTGGGGCAATTATCCTGTAAGTGTCCATGATTCCTACCTGATTAATCTTGCTTCTCCAAAACCGGATGGAGCTGCCAAGTCGGTTAAAGCTTTTGCTCAGGAATTGAGGAGAACTGAGGCGTTAGGAATTGAGTATATTGTTACTCATCCCGGTTCACATCTTGGGTCAGGTAAAGTTGAGGCCCTTGAAAGATATGTTGCTAATCTTGATGAGGCTATAGATCAATCTGAGACTGAAGAGGTCCGTATTTTAATCGAAAATACTGCAGGACAGGGCACGAACCTTGGTAGCAGATTTGGTGAGCTGGCCTCAATTCTTGAGGAGTCCGGCCATACTGACCGTATGGGAGTTTGCTTTGATACCTGCCATGCTTTTGCTGCTGGATATGATCTACGCACTCCTGAAAGTTGCAGCGAAGTTTTTGCCCGTTTTGATGAGTTGGTCGGGCTGGATTTTATACGTTTTTTTCATCTTAACGATTGCAAGGAAGGGCTTGGTGCCAACAAAGACCGTCATGAGCACATAGGCCAAGGACTCATTGGGCTTGAAGGGTTCAGGTATATCATAAATGACGAGCGTTTTTCAGCTATCCCGAAGGTGATTGAAACTCCAAAGGGAGATGATCCTGATTTTAAACTCGATAGAAAAAATATTGAACTTCTTCGTTCTCTGCACGAATAATTTGTACAGGTAGGGTCATTTATTTGTTTTCAACAGGCGAAAGACCGTCTCCGTGCGTCTTTCGCTTTCTTTTTTTCATAATGCAGGATCGTTAGAGGTTTTCAAGGCAGTTTTTGAGTGTTGTTACACCGCAAGAATGGAACATATGCAGGGGAATTCTTTTTGAGCGGGTGTATTTTACAATATCTTTTTTAGCGGCATGCGAGATCTGGTTGGTAAAAATGATAACATGGTCTGCATTGCCTAGTTTTGCTGAAACTTTGTTTTCTTTTCCCGTAAATACTTTAAGTTTTACACCCTTTTTTTTAGCAGAAGTGATGTAGTCCCTTTTTAATCTGTCCATTCCACCGATAAGAGCTGCGCACATGATGATCTCCTTTTTTTTAAGTTAAACTTGTTCTAATGAAATTGAGACTCAATGTCAATAAAGTTTTGCTTTTAACTTTTATTTCAAATTTATTTTTGAGATGAAAAAGGCTGTAAAATATCAGTTTTTTTTAATTATATTTGCGTTATATTTTTTAAAACAGCTTATTGTCTTAAAATTACTCAGGAATTAACTTTGGCTTCAATAGATAAAAATATATTTGATATGAGTAGAGATACGGCCTACTTCCGCTACAAAGTGATCTTAATAAGTGCACTATTTCTCTTCAGTGCATTGGTCGGTCTTGCCTTGTGGACCAGTTATTCGTCTCAGATCCAATTGAGAAATACAGCTCGTGAACTTTTTGCCGGCGAATCAGCAAAACGGGCTATGGCTGTGAGTTTTTTTATTCTCGCAGGGTTGCCGAATTGGACAGTATCGGCGCAAGCGATTCAGTCAGGACGTTTATTGGTGAAAGCGATGGCCGTGGTTCTTCTGATTTAACAGAAAGCGTGTGTGCAAGAGTTTCTGAGATTTTGGCTGATAACTTTGTGGGTTCTGAGCAGGTCTTTGCCAGAATAGCATTGCTCGATTCTAAGGGAGAAATGCTCGTAGACACTGATCGTGAATGTGTGATTATTCCTGAAGATACTGAGTTTAAAAAATACAGGGTTAAGCATGGTTCTCCTGCTTTTTTCACGGGAGATTACGGTGGCGCAATGACTTTGGTCGTTAGTGTTCCTATTCTGGGTTTCAATGGCAATACTGGTACTGTTGTTGGTTGGGTACGTATTGAGAGTCTTCATGAAAGTCTTGATGGAATGACCGTTTCTCCTGCCGTGGGAAGTGATTTTCTTCGTATAGGGCAAACAATTATTGCTGTTTCTGATGCTTCGGCTCTAGATAGTGGGCATCTTTTGCTTATGGGTGCTCTTAAAGAGTGGCAGGGCTTAACTGTGCTAAGAAATGACAAATCATTGTTTCATGATGACTATCTGGCTATTTCATCTCCTGTGCACAGTACTTCATTAAGTGTTATCAGCCTTGTTGAAGAGAAGAAAATTTTTGGTTTTTGAGTTTGAAAATGCATTTTCTTATTTCATCGGCTGTTTTTATGATGGTTTCGTTCGGTTGTTTTTTCCTTGTCCGCATAATTTTTAATCGCCATTTGTATGAGGCTAAAGTCAGAGAAGCTTCCAGCCGTGAGGCAGCGGTAAGCAGACAGAAAGAGAAATTAGAGAATGAAATAAAGAGTAGAAGACTTGCTGATGCTCTGCGAAAAAGGGCTGAGATTAGATACAGGGATATTTTTGACAATGCTCCTGTGGGTATATTTCAAATATCTCTTGATGGGAGATATATTACAGCTAATAAATCATTGGCGCTCATTTTTGGTTATGAAAGCCAAAGTGATCTTGTCTCCAGTGTTAACAATGTTCGCAACGATATTTATGTTAATCCCGAAGACTGGGATACTGGTGTTCGAATGTTGAATGATTCAGGCCAGGTTTCCGGTTATGAAGTGGAATGCAGGTGTAAAGATGGAGATACCGTCTGGACATCGCGAGATTTCCGTATGGTTGCTGCTGAGCCTGGTCTTCCTTCATATCTGGAAGGTTTTGTTATTGATATTACTTCCCGAAAAAAAGCTGAGCAGGAACTTTTGGGCAGCGAAAAGAGATTTCGTTCATTATTTGAAGATTCTCCTGTAGCTCTTTGGGAACTGGACCTTTCTGCGTTAAAAGAATTTTTTGATTCGTATGGAAGAGGCCGGGTTAAGCTTATTCGTGATAACCTTCTTAAAAGTCAGGAAGATGTTGAAGAGTGCGTGTCGCGTATCAAAATTCTTGATACCAATAATCTTGCGGATCGTTTTTTGGAAGTCAGCTCCAAGGCTGATATTTTAACGCAAGGATTCACTCCCTATGTCACCAGCCGTGAGTGGCGTTTTTTCAGGACGATACTTCTAGATTTTGTATCAGGTACTATCAGACACAGAAGTGAAGTGCAGTTTACGCGTGATGATGGGAAGGCTCAGTTTCTTAGGATTAATTGTAATATTGTTCCGGGCTATGAGACAGATTGGAGTCGTGTTCTGGTTTCCATTGAAGATATTTCGGAACTTAAACATATTGAAAAAGAGCTCAGGAAAAGTAAAGAGGAAGCCCATAGGGCAAATGATGCCAAGGGTCACTTTCTTGCTAATATGAGTCATGAATTCAGAACTCCCATGAATGCCATTAAAGGGATGGTTCAATTGTTACAAAGTTCTGAATTGAGTGGGGAGCAGCAGGAGAACTTGCGGCTGATAAAATCATCTGTAGATAGCTTGTTGATTATTGTTAATGATATTCTTGATTTTTCAAAATTTGACTCCGTGCACATGGAGCTTAGTGAAGAGAATCTCGATCTTCCGGCCTTTTTTGCAGGAAATGCGAGATGTAATGGATTTTGGAGCGTTAAATAAAAAGCTCGAAGTTAAGCTTGAGGCCGGAGAGATTCCTACTTGTGTGAGAGTGGATCATCTTCGTTTGAGGCAGATTTTGGTTAACCTTCTTGGTAATGCCGTCAAATTTACTGATAAGGGAGTTGTTACACTTAAGTGCCATTCTGTTCCAACAGCTCGGAATGCAGAAAAAGCATGTCTTGCTTTTGAAGTGACTGATACAGGCATCGGGCTGCCGTTGGAGGGAGCTGAATCTTTATTCAAGTCTTTTGTTCAAGCTGATCCGTCCATTACCCGTCAATACGGAGGAACTGGGTTGGGGCTTGCCATTTGTTACAAACTGGTCAAGTTGCTAGGAGGAGAGCTTACAGCTCGCAATAACTTAACTGGTGGTGCTTCATTTGCATTTACTTTGACCCTTGACCTTTGTGATGAGGGAGATGGGAAATCTGTTAAAGAAGCAGCTGGACAGGTGGTTCCGGTTATTGATTATTCTAAAGCCAAAGTGCTGGTGGCTGAAGACAGTAGAATGAATCAGATTTTGCTGCGTAAAATCTTTGAAAAGAATGGGGTTACAAACTACCTCATTGTGGAAAATGGTAAAGATGCAGTTGATGCTATTTCTGAATCAGATGATTTTAATATTATTTTTATGGATATTCAAATGCCGATAATGGATGGTTTTGAAGCTTGCATTGCGATTAGAAAGTTTCATTCCCCTGTTCGTATTGTGGCTCTGTCAGCAAACGCGGGAGATGAGTTTTGGGGTCAATGTAAGGCTAGTGGAATGGATTCGCGTATAATTAAGCCTTTCAATGTGGAAGATCTGCTTGCTGAAATTGCCAGTGTTATTGGAAAATCTACCACCGGGTAAGTAGAAAATATTTTGTCTGCTTTATGTTTTTTATTTTTATCAATAATTTTAGTGCCATAACTGTGTTGTTGAGTGCTACGATATTTCTTGAACGCAAATGATTACGATGGTAACTCCCTAGTCGTGGCGTATGAAATTAAATTTTTACCCAAGTCTTCAGTTGAGTTGTGATGATAAAGGATCTTGCACAGAAAAAGTATAATTATATGCGTGTGGCCCCTTTACCCCACTTTGTTCTGGGGTTTTGCCTCGGGATGGTTGTTACTCTCGCTTGGATTGCGGCTGAGTTTTATCGTGACGGGCATAGCCTCGGGTTCGTTACTTCTGTCGCTATTGCTATGAGTTGGGTGACAGGTGCCTTTTTTTCTGTGGCTGATATTGTAAGTCGCTACCGCGAATATTTGCGTATTCGTAAAATGCTCTCTGATAAAGGCTACAGTGAAAAAATATTTAAAGCTGTTGCCTCATCCCGATGTCAGCGTGATGCTGCTCTCTGGGCAGCCAAACAGACCGGATACGGTTGTTTGGCGAAGAAAGTTTATCACAGTCTCGGCTACCGATGGTATCACGTTATGCCTGATTTGCTTGTTAAAAACCCTTTCCGTCTTTTTACTCCAAGATTTCTACGTACAGCTTTTATGCCCGGTAAAAGAATTAAACGTGATTAGCCGCTGTCCCTCAGTCTATCCTTATTAATTATTTTTTTATTGAAACTACTTTAGTCTACACCTGTAGCAAGGGTATTCTTATGCCTATTTTATTTACTCCTTTTGTGTTGCTTAAGTGACTTAGTCTGAAAAGTAGGTTAACTTTTACGGTGTATAATTTTACTTCGCCTTGTTAGCTAAAATATATCAGTTATTCATTTGAGAAGGGGGGAAGATGCGGATTGGTTCGTATGGGCTGCTAAAAGGGTCCAAGAAGGGTTAATTTCAGCTTACGAGGATGGTTCCCTTAAACTATTGTGGGAAAAGATGTATGATTCAAGTTTAAAATTTTCTGATTTTGAAAATATCAAGTTTTTTAAAATCGAGAATTCTTATATCGATGGAATAGGTGATTCTTATAAAAAGTATATGCTGATCAAAGAGTAAGGTTTTATATTTTTAAATGGGGTCAATCGTATATATGATTGACCCCATTTTTACTTAGTAACCAGCTTTAAATTGCTTAATTTTTAATGTTCAGCTTTACGGGCGAGGAACACCGTACCAACGTCTATTGGTTCGGCAACGGCTTTATGGCGGGGTGGAATATTTTTATATTTTACCGCCGGGTGTCCGAGAAACAATGCTCCATGGAGCATATGATTTTCTGGAATACCTAAATAAGCGCGTACTTTTTCACTGTAGACTGCGGCAAGCACCACGTACCCAGCCCAGCATGCTCCTACTCCTTTAGCGTGGGCAATAAGTTCGAGATATGTTGTCGCAATGATAGTGTCCGCTTGCGGCGTAATCCCTTGCTGCGGTGCCCATGCTGCTGCGAGTGAGGGAGCGTTGCGGCAGATCACATCATTGCCTTTGTTATAAGCATTTATAAGACCGGACATGAATAGTTTTTCAGCAAGTGGATTTTTTTGCTGAACCATTTCTGACATCCATTCAACTATGAGTGCGGCAAGTCCTTGTATTTTTTCCGGATCATCAAGGGCTGTCCACGATACTGGTTGAGCGTTGTGCCCTGAGGGAGCGTAGGCAGCTAAATGAATTAACTCACCTATTTCTTCGGATGATATGGGGCTTTTCTTAAATTTCCGGACGGATCGTCTTGATTTGACGAGTGTTTCCACTGATTCAAAATCAGGATTGTTTTCCGAGTTGAATGGAACGGACAACTGCTCTTTAAATGCAGTAAGGGTGATTGCATTGGTGGGACAGACTGCAGCACAGTGTCCGCAATTTATACAGTAATTTATTTTTTTTGGGTGAACGACAGGAGGGGCTCCTTTTTCTTCCACTGTCAGAACTGAAAGTGGGCATTCATGTACGCAAAGTTCATCTGCTTTGCAGAGTTCTGGATCAATAGTTATAGGCAGCATTCTATTTTCTCACTTGATGTTGAACCGCTAGGACGGATGTTGATTTGAAGCCGGACATTCGGGGTAACCCGGTAGGATTCTGTTGAGATAGAGAAAGAGTCCGGTAGCTTGTCTTGTGCGTGCTTGTTAAGCGCGTAGGAAGGAGTATAAGTTTTTTTCGGGGATTGGCTAGAAATAAATTGCCATCTACTGAATAACCGTCTCGAAACGAGACGGTTATTCAGCGACTTAGGAGATAAATCGGTTCTTTATCCATGTTATAGCAATAAGCCCTATTCCTGCGAGCATCCATGTTGCCGGGACAGGTATGGGGGCGGGTACACTTTCCAGAAAACCAAGTTTTCCGTTAGCATGCAGATTTTTATGTCCTTCAAAACCAAAATGTGCAAAGCGAATCTTTTTAGGCTCAAATTCTACGTAGAATGCATCTTCAATGCCTTGCTGTTCATTTATGCCTGTATAGTCAAAAACAGTATCCGGGGTCAGTTCTGTATATTCAACGATACTTGTCATCCCTGGTCCTGCATAGAATTTTACAGGGGTACCATGATCAATATGAGTTACAACTTCAGCTAATGTGAAAGTGGAGAGTGCAGTCAGGTCTTTAAATCCAATGGAACCTAGGTGATTATTATTTCCAAGACGCCATGTCCTTTGCTTATTTTCCAAGACAAATCTGAAGCTAGTATCCTGAACGAAGTTGAAACTTGAGCCGTAAGAAATTGTTGAGGCTAAGATTAGCATCATGGCTGTGAAAAGAATAATGAACAGTGTCTTAATTGTGGTTAACTTCATTTTGTCCTCCTGTGATCATGTGCACATGAAGGATGCTGTTTGTTGAGAAGTTACTGGATACACACCATCAATAGTAAAATAGGTATTAAATAATTAAAGTCAATTCTAACAAAAATAATAGGTTAGATATATACTTGTAATAATTACTAATAAAGAAAAGCATCTTGATTTGATAAAATAAAAACTTAAGTCTGGAGCTTTGCTGTTATTTTTACCTTAGAACACATCAGGTCAGTGACAAAAGGGCTTTAGAAAGTAGCGCCGGGTCGAGGTAGGGAGCACTACTTTTGCTGATCAGTTCACAGTCGATAACCTGAATGCCAAGTTGATTTATTTTATCAACCTGCACACCACCGGGATAAACACCATTTACTGAGTCTACCAAAATAAAATTTAATACATCATTGACATCAATATTGTCAGGATCATCTTTGCGAAGATAGTACAGGAGTTTGCTTATCTGGTCTGTAAGGGAGTGCCCCTTCAGTTCAGGGTCTCTTCCAGTATTGGGAGTAAATACTTTAGGACTTCTGTTACTCTTAATTGCATTTCCTACTCCTTGTGGGAGTAAGTTTGCCACTACACTGGAATAGAAACTGCCCAGTGGGTAACATATCAACTCTGCGCTTCTAATCAGTTTATTTAATTTGTTGCGAATTTTAACTTTGCAGGGAGTTGAATCACTGAGTTTTTCAGCCAGCCAGAGCTTTTTAATACCAGAATGGAGTGGGCTTTCTTCTTTTCCTGTCAGCAGGTGCTGCCCTACAACAAAGGTTCCATCTTCAAGTTCAGCTGCAAGGTGTATATCATTATTTACAGTAGCCCGCACTGTTCCGCGCACTTCTACCAGTTTGGAAAAAATGTAAATTACAGGGTCAATGTGCCTGCGGTTGCTCATATATCCTGCAGTAAGGATAATGTTACCGATGCTGGCACCACGCAAATTAAAATCATCCATTATTTCTGCAAAATGGATAAAATGGTTGCGGATAATCTTGCGCATAGGGGCAGGAATGTCTCTAACCAGTGGGTGTTCAGCAGACATAAGCTGTTCAAACTCTTCCAGAAGTTCACTGTCGTCAGCATCTTTAGGCAGTCTGTATGCAAAAAGCTTATATATTTCGGGATTGCCCAGCACCGATTGGTCAGCAAGAGCCATAAGTCTATTGCGGATATCTCCTACCGCAAGCATGTTAAATTTGTTGCGGATAACAGCTGAGCTGCCTCCTGAGTCAAAAGGAGTTATGATATGGATAGTATTGTGAGTGTATTGAGTCAGTTCGGTAGATGTTTTTTTTAAAGCAGTGCCACCGCTGAAAAACAAAATTCGCGGGCCAAGGTCAGGGGTTCTTCTGTAGCGTTCAAGTTTGATCGGGTCCGGTACCCTTACTTCCCTTTCTATTCTGATTCTCATTATTCTTCCTAACTAGATAACAATACAGGTCTTATGAGATATTTTTATAATTCGCCTGTCTGCATGAATTTCATGCATGCATCGGAGGCTTTATCAAAATCAATCCCCCCGCTAATTTCAATAAGTGTAGTCTTTGACAAAATTTTTGCATAGGCGTCAATATCTGGGTCGCTTATTTTATCTTTTGTTTCGGGAAGATAAAATAAGCCTGTTCCTTTCATAAATGCGGGAAGCAGATCTTTGCGCTGGGCTGGGTTGACTATTTTAATAGTAGTTTCCTCCTGCTCTCTCTGCCAGTTAAGGATGACCAATCCGTCCATGGGCGCTCGCAGAATGAATTTGTTTTTACCATAGCATTCGTCAATGAGTGCGTCATACTTATGTTCAAGATCCCATAGGTTTTCTTTGGGCAGGGCCATAAATTTTTTCTTGTCTTCGGAGGTAATTATGCAGGAAAGGTCGGGGTTGTTAAGAGCAGTTCCCGGATTGATGCGTGGCTGTTTGGCAACTCCGTATACGGTGATCGAATCATTCTCCTCTTCGATCATCACTCTGTCATTGCTTATGAATGTTGTTCCTCTGCTCATAAGATGTAAAGCCAGAGTGGATTTACCCATACCTGAAAATCCTGCAATGGCAATTCCTCGACCGTTATGAACAACTCCGGCAGCGTGACCTAATAAGTTACCCTGATTGAGTTTGTGCTCTATGAATCGGTTGTTGATGAAATTGATGAGCTGATTTGAGTTTTGTGTGCAGGGGCCAAGTGCAATATTATCGCCGTTACCGAAGACGAAGATCATCCCGGTGAGACGTTTGTATACAACGCGTCCATCGGAAAGGTCAGCAAATTCCTCTTTAATCTTAGTTTTGCCCGGTTCAGGTTGTTTGACAGTATATTTTAGGCCGAGGTCCACAGCAGGGCATTCGTGGGCAGTGATGAGAATATTGTTTTCAGTTGTTTTTACGAGAAATTCTTTGAAATAATTTTTAAGGTCAGCAAGCAGTTTTGCATTGTTGACTTTTGTTTCTATGACACATCCGCCGAGGTCAATGAAAAGAGATTCTGTGGCGGGAAATTCAGCACGATATTTTTTAATTAATGCAGCTTTATCAATTGTTTTCTGGCTCATTATCTATCTACCTTTTATGTCTATTTTTGATGATCAACTACAGATATCAATTCTCTCAGGGAGTGCTGAGAGGCTCTACTCTTA
>JMSU01000182.1_pt1 | contig 23087 bp, 22 predicted proteins | sample 179011 | NCBI WGS metagenome assembly JMSU01 (sample SAMN02769580, study PRJNA246767) | bioreactor metagenome | isolation source: Culture-1 Bioreactor ArsB derived from microbial biomass from the upper 2 cm... | place: Germany: Bremen | collected day 87 after inoculation
CCCGCTATTATGAGCAGGTTAAACTTATGCTTAACTTAGGCTCTGTTCGTGAAAATGAGAGAATTATCCATAAGGGTGTTCCCTGGTCGGTTGAAAGCCTTCAACTTTTTTCCAAGCTAAAAAACCCCGCACTAAGTCCAAGTACCATCAGACTGCCTATCAAAGAGTTGACTGATCGAGTTTCACGCCCATGCAGTGATAATGAGCCATGGTTTCCCTGCCGCATAGACGACTGGGTAATCCTATCCGATGGTATTCGCGGAAAAGTGATCAGTCAGTCGCCAGACATGGTTGAACTGGTTCAGCGCGGAGGTGCGATCGTAACCTATCAGACTGCTGACTTTCTGGGACTGAATCCCAAAAACCTTTCACGCAACTTCCGTATCAAATCTGTCTTCGGGATTGATTATGCCCACCAGTCAGAATGCACCGGAGCCATACTCAAACAGGCGAAAGAATTTATCTTGAGCAAGATAGAAGAGGACGGATACGATAAACATGTTCTCAATATAAATGTTGAATTCGAATCAGCGGGTGCTTCTGCACTAAATCTTGTAATTATTGCTGACTTCAGCGGTGATATTGCAGAACTCTATGGTCGACTAATCCGTGCCTTACAAAGATATAGTGTTGATGCCTGCAACAATTTCGGCTGGAACATTCCATTCAACCAACTTGTCATACATAAAGCGTAACAATTGAGCTGAACCCCCAAAATACTTTTTATGATTTTGGGGGTTCAGCTATTATTTATTTTAATTATCCGCCAATTCAATAACGGCTTTCCCCCTCTCATCCTTTTCATATCACATCCGAAGCATTCCACAATTTATTATAGAAAAGTTGCCTGAAATAGATTTTATGAGTTAATAAATATGAACTTAACTTGAAACTATCTTCAACTACTCTGCGGAGGCAACTGTGGCAATATTCTTTAAAAGAAAACCTAAGAACGAAATCAAAAAACCATTATTGTTTGTAACGGATATCCGCCGGGAATTTCTTATTACTGATATTACCCGGACTTCCGCGCCCAGCGGCATGTACTATCTGCTTATGACTGTTGCCGTTTTCATTGCCTCTATCGGGCTCATGGCCAGCAGTCCTGCAGTTGTTATCGGGGCCATGCTCGTTTCGCCACTGATGACTCCTATCTTCGGTTTTTCACTCGGCCTTGTTCGCGGAGAATTTCCTCTCATTAAAGATTCGCTGTTCTCAGTTACTGCCGGTATTTTACTAGGAATCCTCGGAGCATACATAATAGGTTCTTTACCAATATTTTTTGAAATCACAGATGAAATAATATCACGAACCAAACCCAATCTTCTTGATATGGGCGTTGCCGCCTTTGCCGGCATTGCTGGAACCGTAGCCCTTATTGATGAAAAAGTAAGTCCGGTCATGCCGGGTATTGCTATCGCGACTTCGCTTGTACCGCCTCTCTGTGCCAGCGGACTTTGCCTTGCCCTTGCAGAATACTCCAATGCATGGGGAGCTTTTCTGCTCTTCTTTGCCAACTTCTTAGTAATACTGTCTGTTGCCAGCGGACTTTTCATTATCACCGGATTTATTCCTCATTCAGATAACGAGCCCTTGCCCAGACTGGTCAAACATTTCTCAATAACAACAATCGGGCTCATTCTGGTAGCAGCACTGCTTACCAAAGCTCTTATGGAAGTTTCACTTGATCGCAGGATCGACAAAGAACTAAGGACAGTCGCTCTGCAGGCAATATCATCCACCCCGAACACTGTTATTGAAACGGTAGATCATGAACTAAATGACGGAGTTGTTGACGGCTTCGTAATTCTGCAAGGACCTTCCTCCATCAAATCACAGCAGGTAAAAAAAATGGAGACTTCCGCGTCGCAAAAACTCCATAGACCAGTGCGACTCATTGTACGCACAAATATTACCCAGAGTATCACTTCAAACACCAACGGAAACATAAGTGCCCTACTCACAGCCCATGCCAAAAAGCAAAAGATTGAACTAGATCAAAGTGCCGTAATATTGGAACAAACAGAACTCATGCTCCGTTCTTTGATATCAGAATACCCTTGGTACACACTATCGGGAATTAACTATATGGATCTAAAGAGCGGCCCCGGAGTAATTGTCGAACTGAGTGGCCCTGAACGCCCTCTGCATGATTCAGTTAGCAATCTTGAAAAGCTTTTAAGAAATAAAACCGGAGTTAAGGAATTAACCTTGATTGTCCGCTATTATAAAAGCAACGATATCACCCGCGACGGGCGAAATCTTTTTGGCACCAGCTACACCGGTATGTATAATTCACAAGCCAAAAAAGTTGAAAAATCAACAAGAGAACTGCTTGGCGCCATACGTCATATCTTCCCTATTTATGTAGAAGCACAGAAAAGAAATAAAGGATGGGAAATACTTGCAGACATAACCGGCGAACGGCTGGTCACCAGCAAAGAGATAAGGCGTATTGAAGAAAAACTCAGCAAACAATTCAAATATCCCATGAAGCTCTACGTATACTCAAAAACTGAAGCCATTGTTGCTGAGGATGGGCTGAAACCGCTTGAATTTTATTCAAATAAAGACGGGCTGAAACGATTCAAAATCAATAATAAATAATTAAGATTACTTTCCAAGATCCAGAGATGGTAAAATTATTACCATCTCTGGACAGTTCTTCTATTAACATCACTAACCAGTCCTACTTATAGGGTTCTTATAAAATTATTCAAAAAAAGATCTCGCACGTTTAATGCTTTCCAAAGCACAACTTGGTAAGTTAAAGATTAATTCAAAACAATTGTGATTTTTAGATAATCAATAAAACCGTATTTTAAATATGGCTATTCTCTTACTTATTAAAATCAAATCATCACGAGATGAAAGGTACATCATCAGAGGCTTCAGGAGAAAAAATGACAAAACTTTTAGTTGCAGGTCTTGGAGAAATTCTATGGGATGTCCTTGCTGATTCAGAAGAGATTGGCGGAGCACCTATAAATTTTGCTTACCATGCAGGTGCATTAGGCGCTGACTCGGTTGCCGTCTCTACTATTGGGAACGATAAAAGAGGCCGACAGGCTACTAAAGAATTACTTGCACGGGGGCTAAACCTTGAAGCTGTAAGTATTGACCAAAATCATGCGACTGGTTTTGTTGATGCAAGTGTTGATGCAGAAGGTGTTGCCCACTATTTTTTCCCTGAAAATATAGCATGGGACCACCTGGCGCTTAATGATAAAGCAATAAGACTTGCCCCTAGAGTTAATGCGGTTTGTTTTGGTACCCTTGCCCAGCGCAGCGAGAAATCACGAACTGCTATCAACCGTTTTCTAAATGCTGCTCCGCAAGCCATGAAAGTGTATGATATGAACCTGCGCCAGCATTTTTACAGTAAAGAAATTATATGTGATTCACTTGAGAAAGCAGATGTACTGAAACTCAATGACGACGAGATTCAAGCTGTAGCTCCAATGTTCTCCCTCACAGGAAATGAAAATGAAATCCTTAGAGCTTTACACAAAAAATTCAACTTACAATATTCTGTACTGACCCGCGGAGGTAATGGCAGTCTATTGATCGGTAACAATGAAGAGGTTGAAAGCAACGGTGTTGTAGTTAATAATATGACTGATACCATCGGAGCCGGAGATTCATATACAGCTTCAGTTATTATCGGACTGCTGCTTGATCACAGTCTTCAAGAAATCAGTAAACATGCTAACAAACTGGCCGCATATGTGTGTTCCTGCAAAGGAGCTATGCCTGCTATCCCAGATGAATACAAGTTGATAAAATAAATTTCTTACGGAGTTTAAGATGAAAAGAAGTGAAGTAAACGCGCTTATCACCAAGGCTAAGGAATTTTATAAAGGCCACCGTTTCAATCTTCCCAAATGGGCCTTCTGGGGCCCTGAAGAATGGAAAGGACACGGCGACAGTGAAGTCGTACGCAATATGCTCGGATGGGATCTCACTGATTACGGAAAAGGTGAATTTGATAAACTTGGTCTGATCCTTTTCACCATCCGCAACGGCAATCTCAAAACAGGAGATGCCAAGCCCTACGCTGAAAAGATAATGATCCTGCGTGAAGGACAGGTTTGTCCTATGCATTTTCACTGGTCAAAGCGCGAGGACATTATCAACCGCGCAGGCGGCAATCTTGTGATTAAACTATACAGTTCTGATGAGAATGAAGAACTATCTGATAAACCACTGGATGTCAGTGTCGACGGCTTCATCCGTACAATCGAATCAGGCAGCGAAATAATACTGGAACCGGGAGAAAGTATCTGTCTCGAACCGGGAATGTATCACGCCTTCTACAGTCAGAAAGGAACAGGAGACGTTCTGGTTGGTGAAGTCAGTGCAGTCAATGACGATAACACAGACAACCGTTTCAATGAGCCGATGCCTCGCTTTCCGGCAATTGACGAAGACGAAGAACCGATCCATCTGCTTGTTACTGATTATAAAAAATATGTTTAAAGAAAAAGGCTGTGAACTTGGTTCACAGCCTTTTTAATATTTATTTTACAACTGCTATTCTCGCCCTTACCGGAATATTGCTGGAATGCAGACCGGGCTTCTGACCATGCAAGTCAAATTTGAGTTTTACTCCGGGGCGAAAAATTAAAGTATGTGTCGATCCACCGAAATGGAACATCCCCAATTGATCCCCTTTTTTAACATGCTGTCCTTCATAAACAGTAATCTCATTTGACGAAACTTCCGCCATTCCTACGAAAAGTACAGCCATCAAACCGATATCCGGATTATCAGCTTCTATAAGCACCAAAGCTCTGGCTGCCACTTGTGTTATGTAGCCTTGAGAATTATTTGGTCCAGCAGGATCATAGCCCATGCTCTGCGCCTCTGCGTAATACGAACCATCAATAATCCGGGTTTTAACAATCTTTCCGCTTACAGGACTGTGCCAGCGGTGATAACTTAGAGCACTCAAAAAAGCCTGATAAACAGTTCCTCCTGAAAACTGTTTTGCAAGCTCTTCATCTCCAAGCATATGAGTCAATGAATAGGGCTGTGCTTTGATCCAGAATTTATCGCGGAGCTTAACATTTCTTGCCAGCCTGTACGGAGCTGATTCGCATGAATTACTTATGACAGAATCATTATTGGGAGAGGCAACGGGACGCCGTCCCTTACGAAAAACACGTGTAAAAAAATCATCCCATGATTTAAAACCGTAATATGGTTTCTTAGGATCACAAATGAAATCCTGTACAAAAGTAGGCATGGCCTCCTGTGCGTCCCGCCCGAACCAGCCATTTTTTGGATCAGTACTTAACACATAACAGGAATCAGGTGACCCTAGAAAAACCGCCCACTGGGTCAAAATCTTTTTAAGCTGTTTATTAACTTTTTCATTTAAAAAAACTGTTGTCCCGGCAGGAGTCCCCATTGGCCAGTCAAGAATGGCATTTATAGGAAACCCAACCAAACCTGTTTTATTAAACTCAGGAGCACGTGTCATGATGGTATTCATCAATTGCAACATATGCAGATAATTCCGAACCTGCGGTTTTCCTGTTGGATCTTTGTCATATGGGTGTTTTCGCGGTATCTGATTAAACATCTGAGTAAAAAGCATAAATAGTTCAGGATCATTTTCAATTAAATCCTTAAACTCCTGAATAACAGGCAGCAACGTAACTTTACCGACTGTTGCATCTGTCTCACGTATGATCTTCGCGCGCCATTCATCCAATGTCTGCTGATCGGAAGGCAGCCATTTACCTACTCTATACGGAGCCTTTTCAGAGGTATCTGCGATAACCGGATGCGCGGTTGAAACCATTAAAATAATGAAAATAAATGCAAAAATACTCACTAAAAATAAACTTTTTTTCATGACAGATCTCCTTGACCGCGCACAGTTAGATAGCAACCCTATAAATATTATTTCTGTTTTAACCCACTTTATAAATTATACGCAACGAAAGTTTTAAGATTGTCACAATTGATAATTAATAGATGCTTATCCCCATATTCTTCACTCGGATTTCCGTCTAACTTGCCTATCAGTAAAATCAGCCCTATGTTGAGGTCACACCAGTTAATTAATTTTAATTATCTTTTTTGAAACTTTCATGGATCGCTCATATGACCTCCACTCCAAAAATAACCTGCATCCTTATCGATGACGAAGCACCAGCTCTTGATGAGCTGAGCTTTCTCCTTTCTGATTTTAAAGATATTAAAATTATCGGCACCGCGACGTCTGCCAGTCAGGGAATCAAACTTGTTACTGAGAAAGAACCGGATCTAGTCTTTCTTGATATACAGATGCCCGGAAAAAACGGCTTTCATGTCTTACAGGAACTTATACAACTTCCTCATCCGCCACTGATTATTTTTGCCACAGCATATGATGAATATGCGTTGCGCGCCTTCGAAGAGAATGCTGTAGACTACATACTGAAACCACTTTCCGACGAACGTCTTGCAAAAAGCATAGAAAGGGTACGTTGTCTGATTTACGCCAATTGTGAAGAAAAGGTTGATATTCCCGACATGAACTCTCTGCTCAGTTCCATGGGATTAGGGCAGAAAGTTTTACGAATCTCAGTTGAAGGAAACGGACGGATTCTGCTCCTTGAACCCTCTGATGTGATTTTATGCCGCGTTGAAGACCGTAAAATCATGGTCTATACAGCTAAAGGAATCTTCCCATGCTACGGAGATAAAACACTCGACAAACTCGAAGAACGGTTGCAGGGTCAGCCCTTTTTTCGACCCAATAGAGGCGAAATGGTTAATTTAACCCACGTACAAGATTTTGCACCTTGGTTTAACGGAAAATATGTACTGACGATGAAACACATAGATGAAAACGAAATCATAATCAGTAAAGGACGCGTTAAAAATTTTCGAGAACGTTTAGGTCTGGCTTAACAAAACTCTGGCGGACCTGTCGGGAATCCCAAAAACTTCTATTTAGCTTCGTGCTATTTTATATGAAATCATGAATCCAGAAACTTTGATAATTACACTTGCTGAAAGATTCGGACTGATTGTTGCCGGATCATTTTTGCTTTTGACCATTACACCAATCCATAAAATTGGCTTTAACCGCCAATCCGAGAAAAGCAGAATCGCTTTACAAATTTTGATCTTTGGAATTTGCGGAATTCTCGGCACCTACGGCGGAAACTTTGTATTCCAATCTGTGGCCAACCTGCGCGCTATGGCAGTTATTACCGGTGGATTATTTGGAGGCCCCCTGGTAGGCCTCGGGGCCGGTATCATTGCCGGAGGACATCGTATTTTAATCGACTTCGGCGGGTTCAGCTCAGTTCCTTGCGGACTGGCAACCATGTTGGAAGGATTAGCTGCAGGATTGATCTCCTTGAGACTCGCTAACCGTATGGATTGGCGCGCAGCTGCAGGACTGGCCTTCGTTGGGGAAATAGTCCATATGATTATGGTGCTTTACCTGTCACACCCATATGAAGAGGCTCTCAAAAGTTGTAAAACTATCGCCATGCCCATGATTATACTGAATACATTTGGCGCGGCTATTTTTGTACAAATTATCAATATAGTTTTTAGACACGGAACCAAACAGGACTCAGTAAAAGCACAGCACATTCTAGATATAGCGAACCTGACAGTGAGCCATTTAAGATCAGGTTTAACCCTGGAATCGGCGCAGGAAACTGCTAAGATCATTCACGCCCATGTTTCTGCCGCCGCTGTTGCCATCACTGATAATATAAACGTGTTGGCCCATGTCGGGGCAGGGGCAGATCATCATCTTGCCGGCAAAAAAATAAGGACAGACTCGACTCTCCATGTACTGGCTGAAGGCGAGCCTATTTTTCTGAATTCAAGTAAAAAAATCGGCTGTGACCACAAAGGCTGCCCTTTCACCTCTGCGGCGGTGGTCCCGCTGCACCAGAATGGAGAAATTGTGGGAACTCTTAAATTGTATGGAACCCGCAAAAAACAACTTGATTTGCTCTCTTTTGAGATTGCAAAAGGACTTGCGAACCTTTGCTCTACACAACTTGAACTTGAAGAAATTCAGATTAAAGAACAAATGCTGGCCCATGCAGAAATTCGCCGCCTGCAAGCCCAGATTAACCCGCATTTTTTATTCAACTCGCTTAATACGGTTACTTCATTCTGCCGGACCAATCCGAATCGTGCTCGGGAGCTTTTGCTGGAGCTGTCTAAATATATGCGTAAAAATCTCGACAGCAGTCGGGGATATGTTCCACTCCACGAAGAACTGGCACAACTGCACAGCTATCTGGCCATCGAACAAGCCCGCTTCGGAGAACGAATAAAAGTTGAATTGCACGTGGAAGACGAATGTCAGGACTGGCCCATCCCGCCGCTGATCATACAACCACTGGTTGAAAACAGCGTAAAACACGGGATTTTAGGTCGTGAAGAAGGCGGTACGGTTACCGTCTCAATTCATTGTGAAAATGATCAGATGTTTATATCAATCAAAGATGACGGTGTCGGCATGAGCGGGGAACAGCTTGAACACATTAATAAGAAAAAACGCATAGACTCACGCGAAGAAGGAATAGGGGTCCGCAACTGTATCCAAAGATTAGAACAGATTTATGGGCCTCAATATAAAATGATCATCAACAGCGAGGAAGGCAAAGGGACTGAGATTAATTTTCAGGTTCCTAAACTAAAAACAGCAGTACAAATGCGTGAGTTTGCAAGCAATGCAGGTGAGACCTTGATTTAAAGCTGCGACTGCCCTAAATTATCTACAAAATACTCACACTGAAAATGATAAGATAATGAAAAAAAACAAACGCGCATGCAACACACGCATTCTTGACTCCTTTGCCGGACGGATTCAAATCCTGTCTGACACAATAAATGCAAAGTCCACAGATGGTCTGAAACTTTTAACAACTCTTAAAACCCTGCTCATAATAAAAAGCCTCAGCCGGATAGTAATCAGAGATTTCGTCCACAACTGGCAAAACAATGAATGTGACATAGATAAAAGTGACGAATGCAGTAAAGTGCTTGAGCTGGCTGTAAGTTTAAAAGAGCAGCTTGTCGACGCACATGCAAAACTGTCCACCCTGCCATCCCCGCTGGCACGATGGGCTGGACGAAGATTGATAGGTCCTGTGCTGGACTGGAATGATCTGGTTCTAGATCTATCCATAGCTTCCGATCAGGAAATACAGAATTCCCTCGCAGAACTTGAGGAAGTGATTTAACTATGGCCAAACTTCAAGAAACATGTGCCTATCTGCGTTATGAAAAAAGTCTCTTAAAAAAATATCCTCAGGCAAAACGTGATATTTTGCGTGCCAAAAAGAAAATACTGAAAAGACCGGTCCGTGGAGTTGTCTACCGGGGATTAAATAAAATGGCCCTGCGCAAAATAAGAGTTGCCATCAGGGTTTTACGCATTTCACCCCGCAAGGGATTGCGTCTGTTTTACTTTTATTCAGAAAAAAAGAACAAAACTGTACCAATTTTCATTTTCAAAAAAGGCCGCCCTCAAACAGAAGGGAAGGTCATGGCTCTCTTTAATCAAGCTCTCAATGAAGTTATTGATGAGCTGAAACGTTAAAATAAAAACTTCAAAAGTCATTTCAAACACACAAAAAGTCATTTCAGACACAAAGCGTAGAATCAAATCCGTCCTTTATGCCAGAAGGAGGCATACTTTTTATCAGTTCAAAGGACGGAGGACTTTTTTATGCTATTTTTCTTTGCCTGTGTGGCATCACTGATCGTCGGCTATCTTATTTACGGTAAATTCGTAGACAATGTTTTCGGACCGGACAAAAACCGCACGACTCCCGCTTACGCCATGCGTGATGACGTGGACTACATGCCCATGCCTAAATGGAAACTTATGTTCATTCAGGTACTGGATATCGCCGGAATCGGCCCTATTTTCGGCCCCATCCTCGGTGCTCTTTACGGCCCTGCAGCACTTATCTGGATTGTAATCGGCTGTATTTTCGGTGGCGCAGTGCATGACTATTTCAGCGGCATGCTTTCAATCCGCAACAATGGAGCATCCGTTCCTGAACTGGTCGGCGAATATCTTGGAATGTCTGCACGCCACGTTATGCGTGTGTTTGCTTTTGTTCTGCTTATGCTGGTCGGAGTTGTTTTCGTACTCTCCCCTGCGAAGCTGCTCACCGGACTGACAGGAATTGACACAGGAATTCTCGTAGCCTGTATTTTCGGCTATTACTTCCTCGCAACTATTCTTCCTATTGATAAGCTCATCGGCAAACTCTACCCACTATTCGGCGCACTTCTGCTGGTCATGACCATCGCCATTGCAGTGGCACTCATGTTCAGCGGACACACGATGCTGCCGAACCTTGACTTTGCAGTTAATACCAACCCTGCAGGCAAGCCTATGTGGCCTCTCCTTTTCATTACCCTGTCCTGCGGTGCAATCAGCGGATTCCACGCAACACAGTCCCCTCTCATGGCCCGTTGTGTTAAAAATGAAAGAGAAGGCCGCCCGGTTTTCTACGGTGCAATGATCATCGAAGGTATCATCGGACTCATCTGGTGTACTATCGGTCTTTCCTTCTACGATTCCCCCGAAGCAATGAACGCTGTTATCGCATCAGGTTCACCTTCCGCAGTTGTTTCTCAGGCAGCTAACTCCCTGCTCGGTCCTGTAGGCGGAATCTTCGCCATTATCGCAGTAGTAATTTTGCCCATCACCAGCGGTGACACCGCTTTCCGTTCCACACGCCTCATCGTTGCTGAAACCTTTAAAATGGATCAGGGCCCCGCACTCAAGCGTCTGCTGATTGCAGTTCCTCTGTTCGTTCTGGGTTACGTCATATCCACCCAGAACTTCTCCGCTATCTGGAGATACTTCGGTTTCTCCAACCAGTGCCTGTCAATGCTGGTACTCTGGACCGCAGCAGTTTACCTTGGACAGCGCGCTAAACTTCACTGGATCGCATCTCTGCCCGCAACCTTCATGACTGCCGTGGTTATCACCTTCATCGCGCAGGCCAAAATCGGTTTCGGACTGGATATGAACGTCTCAATCCTCATCGGCATAGCTGCAGCCATCGCTGCACTGGCAGTCTTCCTCGTGAAATTTGTCCAGCCAAAAGCTGCACAGGAAGTTAACTAACTCCTTCTAGAATAGAATCACTCCACTCACCACAGAAAAGCCCTCGTCTGCGTAAGCAGCCGAGGGCTTTTTCATTATAACATTAAAAAACTTCATCAAAATAAGATTTTACAATATAATCCTACCCCCCAATAACAGCCTCAACACCCGCAACAATATCAAGTAATTCTCCTGTAATTGTCCCCTGACGGGTATTTCGAAATTCAGACTCAAGTAAATCTATATGCTCTATGATATTTTTCTCTGCAACCTGCATTGCAGCGAGACGGGCACTATTCTCGGCAGCAAGAGATTGAACTATTGCGCCATATACTGAAATATATAAATGTTCCCTGAAAAGAGTTGAAAACATATCCCCCACAGGAACATTGGTCATAGGCAGAGAACGTCCTTCCCATTTAGCAGTCCCGCTCCGGGCATGTAACGGCAACACATGTCTGGCCGCCACTTTTGCCCCTTCGCTCAAATACTGATTATTGACTATGGTAAAACTGTGTATCCCGCGTTTACTTTTCCAATCCTCAAGGCTACGCTCGATCTCATCTACAACGGCGTCCACCCCGCGCAGACTTCCGGGTACTCGAAAATTAAGCTCAAGTTCTATGCCGGCATCTTCTAAAGCACCAAGCACCCTTTCTCCACAAGTCCAACAAGACACCTTGTGTCCTTCTTTTAAAAAACCTTCTATAATTTTAAGGGTCTGGACTTTGGAAACTTCATTAAACTGCCCACACATCCCTTGATCAGATCCTATGGCCAACACAACTGCCAACCCGCCTTTGGCAGGCCTCGGCAGGACTCCGGCATTCCTAAAAAAAACAGTCCAGCCTTTATCGACCACCTCAGCATATTCACCAACCCCTTTGGCTGCATTCTCAAAATGCCGAATATTAACCGCAGCAAGCGATTTCATTGTTTTAACAACCGAAAGCAGATCGCCTGTTGTAGCAATTTTTTTGCGAACAGCCTCAAGTTGTTGCATTACCCTCTCTCCACTGGCTAACCGTATGATTGATAGCTTTTTCAAGCTCAACCCAAATCTGATCATCAGGGTCGGCATCAGGCAATCTTTCGATGTCAGCAAAACCATCATTTATCTTAGAGAGAAGATGTTTCTGTGCTTCAGAAATTCGTTCAAGGGGCACTTCATCCAGCAGACCAAGAGAGACTGTCCATAAAACTACCAACTGTTCTGCAGCTGTAAGTGGCGAAAAACGATCCTGCTTAAGCAGTTCACGTACACGCATTCCGTGCTCAAGACGGTTTCGTGTATCTTGATCAAGTCTTGTGCCGAAACGGGCAAAAGCCTCAAGTTCCTGAAACTGGGAATAAGTGAGTCGCAAATCACCGGAGACCTTGCGGTAAGCATTCGGTTGCGCCCGTCCGCCCACCCTTGAAACAGATTTCCCCACATCAATGGCCGGGAGCATTCCTTTCTGAAAAAGCACAGGAGAAAGATAAATCTGACCGTCAGTTATGGAAATCAAATTGGTAGGTATATAAGCTGAAATATTCTGGGCTTCCGTCTCCACAACCGGCAAAGCTGTGAGAGTCCCACCGCCATGTTCAGGTTTAAGCCTTGTTGCTCTTTCCAGCAATCTTGAGTGTATATAAAAAATATCACCGGGAAATGCTTCACGGCCCGGTGGACGACGCATAAGCAGACTTAGCTGCCTATATGCCTGAGCATGGCGGGTAAGGTCATCATATATAATAAGCACATCCTTGCCCTGCTCCATGAAATATTCTGCCATACTGGTAGCCGCATAAGGCGCAATGTACTGCATACCTGACGGTGCATCACCCTCTACCACAACCACGAAGGTATAACTCATTGCCCCATGGGAACGCAGAGTATCGATGACCCTTGCTACCGATGAACTACGCTGCGCGATGGCACAGTAAACACAAACAACATCCCCCTTTTTCTGATTCAATATAATATCGAGAGCAATGGCTGTTTTTCCAGTCTGGCGGTCACCTAGTATAAGCTCTCGTTGCCCACGCCCTATAGGAATCAGCGTATCTATAACCTTAATTCCACTCGCCATAGGGGTATCAACAGGCGCACGCATCAGAATAGGTGGTGCTTCAGCTTCCACAACTCTGGTTTCATAAGTTTCCGGAGCGGGACCATCATCAAGTGGATTACCTAATGGGTCGACAATACGTCCGAGGAGTGCTTCACCCACGGGAACACTTAAAACCGTGCCTGAGGGAACAGCCTCATCCCCGGCTTTCAAATCTTTGTTGGCTCCGAACAAAGCAACACCAATAGAATCAGGCAGCAAGTCCAAAGCCATGCCCTGCACGTTATTACCAAGTGTAATCAATTCTTCAGATTTAACTGAAGTCAATCCCTCAACCTGTGCAACACCACGGGCAACGGACAGGACTCTGCCCACTTCTCTAGATTCAGGATTATACTCCATTTTATCACGCCCCCTTGCACTGGCTTCTAATGCTTGACCGATCTGGTCTGATATAAAATGCGTCATTGATATGCCTTCGGCACCCTGAGGGGACCCTGCCGGGGTCTTAACTTTTAATTTAGTTTAAATATGATGCTTAGTGCTTTCCTCAACTCTTCATAAAACCACAAAAATCAACCTTTTATCTCTGTTAAAATATTTTTCTCAAGTTCACTGACATATGACTTTAAATTCCATTCCCACTTGCGGTCTCCGGCAATTAATTCAATACCTAATCCGAGCTTCTGATCAGTACTGAAAACCCGTTCATTGCAAGCTGGGAAAAAATCATTCAAAAAAGAACTAATACGCTGTTGATACGACTCTGTGCAATTAAACCCAGTACGCACTATAACTTCACGATTGCCACAATCTATCCCGTGAACCTCATTTTTAATTTTGTGCATAAATCCCAGAACGATCTGCTGCTCAAGATCACTATCAGAAAGATCACTGATAATACGTGATGCCGTGGCAGCAACTTCATGCGTAAGTTTCTTTTTTAAATTTAAACCTACGGACTCTTTTTCGCGATTAAGCGCAGAGAGCCATTCAGCACGCAAAGCATCTATCTCCACTCGCGCTGAATGCATGGCCTGCTTACGCCACTCCTCTGCGTCTCTATGAATCTGCGCCATTACTTCTGATGCACGATTCTCAAGTTCATCCTGTTTTGCACGCAAATCAGCATTCATGGAATCGGCTTCAGCCTTTGCTGCACGAACACCGCTCATTTCTTCAGCGACACGCTGCTTACGCTCATTCATAGCCTGAACAACCGGGCCATATAAAAAAAGCTTAAGCAACACCATCAGCACAAAAAAATTCAGTATTTGTGCAAAAACAGTGAACCAGTCCAGCAGCATTATCAGCCTCCGGCTTTTTCAAGAAAATAAGACCAGAACGGATTGGCAAAAAGCAGAATCATAGCCAGCACAAAGCAGTAAATCGCCGTGGACTCAACCATTGCCATCCCGACAAACAGGAATTTCACAATAGTATTAGTCTCATCCGGCTGCTGGGCAATGGAACTTAAAGCACGTGATAACGCCATCCCTTCCCCAATAGCAGGCCCGATCGCTCCGATCCCCATGCAAAGCCCCGCCGCAATAATAGATGCAAATGCAACCCAACCAAGAGTTTCCATAAATTTCTCCTATTGTTTTACCCATGCACTTCCAAACCTGCAGCAATAAATACTGCAGCCAATACCGTAAAAATATATGCCTGTACTACACCTATAAGCAGTCCTAGAAGCTGCATTATTACAGGCACGAATAACGGCATAATAACTAATAAAATAGCTCCCATCATGGTTCCGCTTAATATATTACCAAATAAACGCACTGCCAGCGCGAAAGTTCGGCTGATCTCGCCGATTATATTGAACGGCAGCATAAAAGGTGAAGGTTGAATATAACTTCTGAGGTAGTTGGACAGACCATTTTCCTTAATACCATAATAAGGCACAGCAAAAAAAACAATTAAACTGAAAGCTGTAGTTGTAGAAAGAGAACCTGTTGGTGGTGAAAATCCGGGAATAACTGAAAGAAGGTTCGAAACCAGAATAAAAATAAAAAGTGTTCCAAGGAGAGGTAAGAATTTTTCAGGATGCTGATTGGTAGCATCTTTGATCTGAACAAGTAGTCCATCAACTAAGACTTCAAGCAGATTCTGCTGGCTTGAAATTTCAGAAGCAGAAGTAATTTTGCGAGTCACAAACACGGAAAAAGAAATAAGCAATACCATAACCAGCCATGTATACAATATGGTGGCATTCAGCATAAAAAGACCGGAGCTGAAATAGATAATATGGTCCGGGCTTATTTCCATACGGCTCTCTTAAAATTATACATTTCAAACAAACAAATACCACTGGCCTTTGAAAGCATATAAACGCGTAGCATATAAAATCCTAAAAAAGCGGAAGCCAGTGCTAAACCGCCAAACTTCATTACTTGTGCAAATCCCCAGAGAGTGATGGCATAACGCCCAAGGTAACTACCCCAGAAAAACATACGCGGCCTCACACAGCGAGGGAGAGTGCGCACAGTGATCCAAAGTCCTCCGAAATGAATCAACGAGAGTAACAAACCTATGCCGAAAGCGGCTATAGTCAGCATCAAATCACTTATTATCATCTTCCCGTTCCTTGATTATTTTATTCTTCTCACGATTCATCCATATTCCGGCGAAAAGACAGCCAAAAAATAATCCTGCCCCGAGCATGGTCAGAGTCCAGCTTATCTGTTCAGGCCAGCGATGATCCATCCATGCACCAAGCAGACTACCCAGCACGGTGGGCAAAGCCACAAACCAACCAACCACACCCATAGCACTGAACCCGGTCCATGCGCCGACTGTTCCTTTCTCTTCCGCCCGGATTTTACGTTGCTCCTTTGAACCGACGCAACGACGAAAATCTTCACCATGTGGACATTGTTTTTTGGGCTGACTCATGCTGTTTCCACCTCAATAAGACTTCGCACAAATCCGGCTTCGAGCTTGGCAACGGTACTGCGAGCAGACTTTTCAGCCTCAGCAGCGTTATCCTGCATACGAACAACCTCCCGTTCCAACTCGCCAAGATTTCCTGCCACCGCCATACGCGATGAAATACGTACAGAATCACTATGCTTGACCAGAACACCACCATCAACTGCTAAATGAAAATATTCATCTTCAGCTAAATACGTCAGGATGCCCGGAGCAAGGGCCGAGGCCATATCGATATGATTGGGCAACAGACAAAAACCGCCGGAGATGCTTTCAGCCTGAACTTTCTCCACCTTTCGATCAAGATAGATTCCCGAAGGTAAAACAATCTTCAACCTCAACTGCCCACCTCCTCTATGGAACCGATCATATAAAAATCACGCTCTGAAGCATCAGAGAACTCATCGTTTAAAATTCGTTCACAACCATTAACAGTGTCCTCAAGGGAGACAATACGCCCGTCCATACCTGTGAAATGACGAGTCGTATTAAAAGGCTGAGTCATAAAACGTTCAAGTTTACGTGCTCTGGAGACAATAAGTCTGTCTTCCCGCGACAACTCCTCAAGCCCCAGCATGGCAATGATGTCCTTCAGATCTTCATATAAAGATAGAGTCCGGCGAACTTCCCGAGCCACATCATAATGCTTCTGCCCCACAATTGCAGGTGAAAGCATCATAGAACGTGATTCAAGTGGATCAACTGCTGGATAAAAGCCCTCTCCGGCGCGTTTACGTGAAAGAACGATAGAAGATGAAAGATGAGAAAAAGTATGAGTCGCAGCAGGGTCGGTCAAATCATCGGCTGGCACATACACAGCCTGAATAGAAGTTATCGCACCGGACTTACTGGTGGAAATTCGCTCTTCGAGTTCAGCAAGGTCAGACGCGAGTGTCGGCTGATATCCCATACGGGAAGGAAGACGGCCTAGCAAACCTGAAAGTTCCATACCTGCCTGAATAAAACGAAAAATATTATCGACAAGTAGAAGCACGTCTTTCTTTTGATCATCCCGAAAATATTCGGCAACAGTAAGCGCTGTATGCCCTGTTCGAAAACGTGCACCCGGCGATTCATTCATCTGCCCGAAAATCATAACTGTGTTGTCAAGAACTCCCGCGTCACCCATTTCACGATAAAGTTCCTCGCCCTCACGACAGCGCTCACCTATGCCGCAGAAAATACTTATTCCACTGTGTGCGCCAACCATATTGTTGATCAACTCAGTGATAAGTACGGTCTTACCGACTCCCGCTCCTCCAAAAAGACCAGCCTTGCCCCCTTTTTCAAGCGGCATCAGCAAGTCTATGACCTTGATTCCAGTCATAAAAATATCTTCGGACACAACCCGCTTAGACAATTCAATAGGCGAATTATGGATGGAACGATATTCTATGCCTTCTGGAAGATCCCGCCCATCAATAGGTTCCCCGAAGACATTCAATACCCGTCCGAGTAATTTTTCACCAACAGGAGCCTGTAATGTTTCACCATTGCTGACAATTTTAGCCCCGCGAGCCAAGCCTCCAGTAGGAGTCATAGCAATTGCGCGGACAGAACTCATATCCAAATGGTCGGCAACCTCAAGCACAACCTTTCGTCCACCATCAGAATATAAAACAGAAAGAAGTGGTGGAATTTCATCAGAAAAGCGCACATCAACAACGCTTCCACGTACTGATATAACTTCACCCAAATATTGATATTCCATGACTTCACCATCGCATTTTTGACCAGAGTATAAAAAAGCAAAGATTAATTTTTATTATGTTTATAGAATACGGAAACAGAAAGTTAAGTCTAGTCTTTTTAAATTATTCACGGTTTATCACTATGAAAATACACATATGTGAGGAAGCAACTTATGCGTTCACAGCCCCACCACGGCACTGTTTTCTTTGGTTGACATGCATATTTTTAAGAGTATCCCTAGTTCTTCACGAACAACAATTTTGGAGTCCACCAAATGATATTGAAAAATAAAAAACAAATCGACCTCATGCGCGAAGCAGGACTTCTGCTCCACGAAGCCCACATGGTAGCCAAAGACATGGCTGAGCCTGGAATTTCGACTGCCGACATCAATGCCGAAGTAGAAAAATTTATCGCTGCAAACAACGCCTTACCTTTATTTAAAGGGGTTCCCGGCAAAGTCCCCTTCCCGGCAGCATGCTGCATGTCTACAAACGAAGAAGTTGTTCACGGAATACCTTCCTCCCGCAAGCTGGCTAACGGAGACATCCTCAGTATTGATATCGGCGTCCGCCTGAACGGCTGGTGCTCCGATTGTGCATGCACTCATGCCATAGGTGAAATTGATGAAGAAAAACAAAAACTCATGGATATTACCGAAGAGTGCCTGCGTATTGCCATAAAAGAAATGAAACCTGGAATTAAATGGAGTAAGATTGCTAAAAACATGGCAAAACTTGCACGTAATGCAGGATTCTCAGTCGTTGAAACTCTCGTAGGACACGGCATCGGAGAAGGCCTCTGGGAAGCGCCGCAGGTTCCAAACTATCACAGCAGGGTTCTTAAAGATTTTAAGCTCAAGCAGGGTCTTGTCATTGCTGTTGAGCCTATGATCAATGCAGGAGTCAAAAACACAGAAACACTTGCTGATCATTGGACTATTGTGACTAAAGACCGTAAACCTTCCGCCCACTTCGAACATACTATCGCCGTTACCGCGACAGGAGCACAGGTACTGACCTGCGGCCCCGACGGTGAAGGCTGGGCTATGTAGTTTATTTGATAATTTATGACTAACAGCGGGGGATCCAAAAATTGGATCCCCTGCTGTTTTAATTGATAAAACAACGTCCAATATCAAACGTTATTAATTTACGGATATCAATGACAGACATACGCACGCCTCTTGACGTTCTTCAACAAACTTACGGATATGAATCCTTCAAAGGGATTCAGGAAAACGTAATAAACCGCATCATGAGCGACGGTAATGCTGTTGTCTTCATGCCCACAGGCGGTGGTAAATCCGCCTGCTATCAAATTCCGGCAATACTGCGTGAAGGTGTGGGAATTGTTATTTCTCCGCTGATAGCCCTCATGCGCGATCAGGTTGCTGCGCTGCAGCAAATGGGAGTCCGCGCCGCCTGCCTCAACTCATCGGTACAACCTTCGGAAGCCAATCATATTATTCATGAACTGCATAGTGGCAGCATTGATTTACTCTACGTTGCTCCGGAGCGGCTTGCACAGCCCGGATTCATGGACATGCTTTCCGGTTTTAAAATTGCACTTATCGCCATTGATGAAGCGCATTGTGTTGCCCAATGGGGACATGATTTCAGGCCTGACTACCTGAGATTATCTGAATTTGCAGAACGATTCCCAGTCCGTACCCCGTCTTGCACTGACAGCAACAGCCGATGGTCCGACCCGTAATGAAATTCTGAGCCGTCTTGCTTTCACCTGTGATGATATTTTCGCAACTGGATTTGACCGTCCAAATATCCGTTATACGGTTATTCCCAAAGAACAGGAAAAACGACAGCTTCTTAATTTTATTAAGAATGATCATTTTACCGAGTGCGGCATTGTTTACCGTATGAGTCGTAAAAAAGTTGAGTCCACAGCCAAATGGCTCTGTCAAAACGGCATAAAAGCACTACCCTACCATGCAGGACTTGATGCACAGACCCGCGAAACAAATCAGGCTCGTTTTATGTCAGAAAACGGGATTGTCATGGTAGCTACAATTGCTTTCGGCATGGGTATCGATAAACCAGATGTTCGCTATGTAGCACACCTTGACATGCCAAAAACAATAGAAGCCTATTATCAGGAGACTGGACGCGCAGGTCGTGATGGACTTCCGGCAGAAGCATGGATGTCTGTAGGCATTCAAGACATGGGATTTCTAAAACGGATGATTATGTCCGGCAATGCACCGGACGAACGCAAAGCCCTTGAACTACGTAAGCTGAACGCTTTACTTGCATATTGTGAATCCCCGGGCTGTCTGCGGCAATCTTTGCTTGCTTACTTCGGTGAAGAATTGAAAGCCCCCTGCGGCAACTGCTTTACCTGTCTGAATCCTCCATCCACTTTTGACGGAACTATCCATGCGCAGAAAGCTCTCTCGAACATTTATAGAACAGAACAGATGTTCGGGGCCAACTACCTCATTGATATCCTGCTGGGCAAAGACAGCAAACGCATATTCAGCTTCAAGCATGACGAACTGAGCACCTACGGGATAGGAAAAGATTTTAATGCTGATGAATGGATGTCTATCCATCGCCAATTAGTTTCTCAAGGATTGGTTGACGTGGATATGGAAGGCTATGGCTCACTGAAGCTTAACGCCAAAAGCTGGGAGGTGCTTCGCAAAGAGCGAAATGTCAATCTCCGCAAAGACCCGGTACTGGTTAAAACCAAAACCCGCCGTTCCCGCAAAAAACTGGTTGTAGGAGATGAGAACAGCCCTTCACTAACCACTCCAGAAGCAAAAGAACTACTCGATTCACTGCGGACTTTACGCAACACTATGGCGCAAGAACAACAAGTACCTGCATACGTAATTTTTCCAGACAAAACACTTCTGGAACTAGCCTGTTACCGTCCACAGAGAGCGGGTGAATTATACGCTGTAAGCGGTCTGGGTGACCAAAAGATATTCCGCTACGGAGATGCAATTGTTGAACTGCTTGTAAAACATCAAGAACTGCACGGCAGACCAGACAATCTTTTTTCAATACCTGAAGAAAAAATTAAAGCAGCTCCTACAAAAAAACCGCAAAAAGAAGGCCCAACGGTTTCAGCTTCAGCTCTTGAGACATTAGAACTATTTGAAGATATTCAAGATATCGAAAAAGTGGCTGAAGAACGGGGCATAAAACCTAATACAATCTATGCCCATCTGACTTCCTGCGTACAGGCAGGAAAAATTGACGTCACAGATATAATCGACTTCAGCAAATCTGAGCTGGATTGCCTGACCGACACAATAAAAATGTACGAGGAAGAAGGGTTCATGCAGCTAAACCCTATATTCAATACTTTATGTGGTAATTATTCATTCGAAACCCTTAGACTGGTAAAAGCATCATTATAAAGCCCAAAAGCAATTACAAAATAGCTCAAAGATAATTACAATAAAACTTAGCAGAAATTTCATAATTAGATTAATGTAAAGTAAAAACATCAGCAACTTTACGAGAATCTGGTTCATGAAAAAATACTTACTTTTTTCCTTAACACTCTCGCTCTTCATTCTAATGAACACCACTGCGTCTGCTGTCAGACACATCACAATCTATGGAGATGACGGCTATGCTCCTTACTCTTTCAAGGACAATGAAAAAAACAATGGTATTTACGTAAAAATACTCCAGAAAGCCTTTTCCAAAATGAAAAGGTATAAGGTGGAAATCAAACTTATACCATGGAAAAGAGCAATTTTGCTTACCAAGAAGGGGGCGATTTTTGCTATATTTCCCCCATATTTCCGTCCCAATAGACGTCCATGGATAGAGCCATACTCTGTTCCAATATTAGACGAAGGTCTGTCTGTATATTGCCGAAACGAAGTTCTTACTCCCTCCCGCCCCAATTGGCCTGAAGATTACAAAGGACTTCAGATAGGCATTAATGACGGTTTCCTGATACCTGACGCAGAAGAACTGCAAATTCAGGATGCGCCCAGCAACAAGATTAATCTGAAAAAACTGTTTGCGGGAAGAATTGATTGTTATGTAAATGACAGTAAATCAATACTCTACACAGTAAAACAGATGGGTGCCGACATATCGATGATCAAAGAAGGCGCACAACTAAGCCTTGAGCATGGCTACCTTGCTTTTTCAAAAAACAATAACCCACCCTACAAGCAAGATTTTATTGAAAAATTTAATACTGTAATAATGCACATGAAACAATCCGGCGAGATTGAAAAAATTGTTCACGATTTCTTATATGAATAAAAATAATTCTTTCATCTTAAAAAAATTCATCACTTTTTGCAGACTATTTCATTCTGACACAAACAAATTTCGCCCTATCCAGATCACTTTATTTTAACATTCACGCCATATAACTGTAACAAAAATAACGTATTTGCTACTTATTAAAACTCTGTTTGCAACATTCAGTGTTTTTTATCAATTGTTGTGAACAAAATACACATGCCAATAATACAATTACTGCACACGGCAGAATACAGGAGTTATTTCTATGGATATGCAACATCCCCTAAAAGTTTACGAAGAAGAACTTGCAGAACTTCAAGAGCTGGTTCTTGAACTGGGAAACCTTGCTCTTGACCAATTAGCCAATGCTCTTGAAACATTCGAAGAAAATGATCCGAATAAAGCTGAAGCAATCATAACGCGAGATGAAGAAGTAAACGAACTTGAACGCAAAGTTGACCGTGCTTCACTTATGATTGTAACCAAGATGGAACCCAAAGCAGGAGACCTGCGCTACATTCTGTCCAGCAGTAAAATCGCCTCAGACCTTGAGCGCATAGCAGACTACGCCAAAAGCATAGCTAAAAAAGGCAAACGCGGATTTGCTGAAGAACACACCCCGCATCTCGCATATGTAAAACATATGGGGCAGGAGCTGACAGCTATGCTGGAACAAATTCTTTTTGCTTTCAAAAACTTAAGTGTGGAGAAAGCGCTTGATGTCTGGCACAGCGACAGCAATGTTGACGCACTTTTTAAAGAAGCACTGATAGGCATGAAAGACTGCGTAGGCGATGATCCTGACGGCAAGGGGTTTATTTCTCTACTCTTTACAATGCGCTGCCTCGAACGCGTCGGTGATCACATCACCAATATTGCTGAACATATCTATTTCATCAAATACGCAGAATATTATCCCGGTAAAAAGTGATCACTTATCAAAAAGGTGCGAGGGGCTTTGCCCCTTTGCACTCAAGGTATAAAATCAGCGATAAAAACGAGTTGCTTATCAAAGAAATTTGAAACTCCATAAGGCCTATCTAGGCCGTAACTGACCATACAGAC
>JMSU01000183.1_pt1 | contig 23049 bp, 16 predicted proteins | sample 179011 | NCBI WGS metagenome assembly JMSU01 (sample SAMN02769580, study PRJNA246767) | bioreactor metagenome | isolation source: Culture-1 Bioreactor ArsB derived from microbial biomass from the upper 2 cm... | place: Germany: Bremen | collected day 87 after inoculation
GTTATGGTGTCGGCTACATTTGAGCCGATAATGGCTTCGATGTTCAGAAAATTGTCGGTGTCGGCGCCGTGAGTTACATTTCCTGTTCCGTTTCCGAGATCGACAGTTATGCCTGTTTCAGAGCCTTCGTATGAAATAGCATCAGCAGATCCTCCTTCTCCATCAAGCAGATCATTCCCTTCTCCGCCTATGAGGGTGTCGTTTCCGTCTCCGCCTTTCAGGAAGTCTCCATCTTTACCGCCAATTAAAATATTATTGGCATCGGAGCCAATTATGGTGTCGACTCCATCTGTCCCAATGGCATTTTCGATTGAGATTACTTTGTCGATAATACCGCCAAGATCCCCATATTCTTCGCCACTTGCAAGTTTGAGGGTTAATCCATCATGGGTTGTGTCATATGCATAGGATATCCAGTCGCTGCCACCGCCCCCATCTATCGTGTCTAAGCCACCACCGCCAGAGAATGTCTCATTGGCATTGCTGCCAGTGAATTTGTCACTTTCAGCTGTGCCGATGAAATTTTCTACGTTAGTAAAATTCATTATTCCGTCAACGATAGTTGCATTTCCGCCATCTACTGAAACAGTGACTCCCGAACTTAAGTTTGCAAAAGATACAGTGTCTTTTCCTGCACCACCATCAAACGAGTTGCCCCCGGTGGTTACATTAAAGAGATCAGCACCCTTGCCTCCGTCAAATATGTCGGACCCTCCGTTTCCGGTATATGTGTCTCCCGCATCAGAGCCGACAAAGGTGTCAAATGAATCATTAAGTGTGTCTGTACCAGAAGAGTGTTTAACTTTTCCGGCCGCGATATCTATTTCAACTCCGGTGCCTCCGATGAGGTCGGCAAATGAAACAGTGTCATTGCCGCCGCCACCTTCAAGAAAATCTGATCCGCTTCCGCCAAATATGGTATCGTCTCCAAGGCCGCCTTTAAGGGTGTCGTTTCCATCCAGTCCTTTTAAAATATTGTTACCTTCGGAGCCGTATATCTTATCGCCGACAATAGAGCCTTCCGCATTTTCAATGTGTTTCAGGGTGTCATTTTCCGCTCCGATGGTTGCGGTTCCATCGGTGCCGGTGGAAAGGGTCATGGTTACACCTGTATTCGAGTAACTGTAGGATACCCAGTCATTACCATCTTCTCCATCCAGAGTGTCATTCCCAGCTCTACCAACAAGGTAGTCATCGCCTCCACCTGCTTCGATAGTGTCATTCCCTGCATTGCCGTCGAAGGTGTCGCTGCCGCTGCTACCTGTGAAGTGGTCGTTGTGGGTGGAGCCTTCTATGATTTCAATATTCTCAAATGTGTCTATGGATTCGCTGGTGTGGTGGGTTGCAGTGCCTTTTCCCACTGCATCAAGAACGATGGTTACCACATCGTTGGAATCTGAGTAGGTCAAAGTGTCATTTCCTGCACCACCGTCAATGCTGTTGCAGTTATCCATACCGCTAAGGAGGTCGTCCCCATTTCCGCTAAGAAGTGTATTTTTTTCTGAGCTTCCTAAGATTGTATCGTCTTGTACTGTTCCTAAAATATTTTCAATATTGGCAGCTTCAACTACGTTGCTTGGAGCTTCAATATTCCCCACAGCTACATGGTTGCTAAAGAGGCTTACGCTGACCCCCTCGGACAGGTCATCAAAGAGAAGCCAGTCCGAGCCTGCGCCACCATCAACGTATTCGTTGTTGACTACCGAGTGAGGATCAAATTCACGGTTAAGCAGAAGCCTGAAACTGTTATTTCCATCATCCCCTATCAGGGTATCGGTGTGGTTTGATCCGATCAGTCCTTCAATATTTAAAAGGGTATCATTTCCAATTTCTGTTCCTGTTGCCGTGCCGTTTCCACTTCCAGTAAGAGTGGCTGTGACCCCTGACTCTGCGCCTGCATATGATGCGAAATCTTTATCTCCGGCTCCACCATCAAGATAGTCGTCGCCTGTACCGCCGAGAAGAGTGTCATTCCCTTCGTTGCCGTACAAAGAGTCATCCCCGCCTAGCCCGGAAAGGGTGTCAGACATTTCCCGCCCGACCATGTTGTCTGCTTCTGCAGTGCCTTTCAGATTGTTGGTCTGGCCAGCCTTACCAACAATCCCTTCTGCATGATTGTCATCGTCATCGCCGCTTTCTGAGCTTGTGCCGGAGTCGTCTTGTTCGTTCTCAGTTTGGTCCTTTGCCTGCTTCTGGTCGTCTTCAAGATCAGACTCATCTTCTTTGGGTTTTGGTTGTTCCTGTTTTTTGGGCTCATCATGTTCATTTTTTTCAGACTCGTCTTTCTGCTCCTGCTCTTGATCGTCTTCTTTGTCAGGTTCAGGTTTGCCCTCATTTCGTTTTTCTTGATCTTCAGGTTCAGGTTTTTCACCGGGCTTGGGCGGCTGCTTCATCTTACTGCCGTCCAGCTCTTTCTGGTCAGCCAAGGTTTCTTTCCCCGGTTCAACCACACCACCTTTGGCGTAAAGGACGCTTCCAGGATCTTCTCCCTCTTCTGCGGGATCACCTCCGCCGGGGGCTACGTCTGCAGGGAGTTCGTCCTGTTGTCCTTCTGGTTGTCCCCCATCCTGCTGCTCATCATTCTGATCATCGTCATCATCTCTTCTGTCTTGATCTTCTCTTTCGTTCCGAATTTCCAGTTCGTGTCTGATATTTTCCGGTGCGATTTTACGGAAAGTATTGAATTCCTGCTGCGATAACGGGCGGACCTGACTGAGTGCTCCAGATCTGGTGACATCAACCAGTCCCATGGGTTGTCCTATCTGGCGAATTGCGCCGGTAATGTTACTTTGGACGGTAAGGGCTTTGCCGGAATGAATTTCTTCAACTCCGTGTTTTTCTCCGTCAGGACCGACTTCGTGAATTGTAATTGTGCCTCTGATACCCATTGTTGCTAACGGGGAACCTATTTTGAAGCGTTCCGGATTGTTTTCAGCGATTTTACCGGTGACAACACGAAATGTTCCCTGTGCTATATCAAGCATCAGTTCTGAGTTTGAACTGTCATCCGGGTCAAAAACATAATCATCAAGAGCAATGCGTGAGTTTTCTCCCTGTGAGAGCAGGGTGTCGTCAATGAATCTGACCTCTACGTTTCCACCACTTTCTGTAACCAGTTCTTCACCCTGATAAATAGGGCTTCCCGGTTCAAGTGCACGCAGGCCGGATGCTGATTCGGCGAATGCTTCACCAGTAAGACCGGTGATCACGCCGATCTCAGTAGGGTTGTTTTGGGCTTCAGGCATTACTGTTCCGTGTGTGTTATGTTGAAAATAGGTTCGAAATTTGGATTAAGTAACTTAAGTCAAGTGTCGCTTTTAAACAAGTATTAAAATGAAGGTTAAAGATGAGTTTAAGCGGTTGAAATGTATTGTGTTTAAGGTTGATTTTTTGTGTGGTTTGATTTTACAAATAAGATATTGTGGTTTTGATAGGCATATTTACAGGGGGCGGTCTACATAAAAATTATGGCAATACTAATTAATATTAAGATCGAGATTTCATGTCATTAAGTACCGAACAGATTGCAGCTTGTGCAATATCCGTAATATAGTGTATGGTTGGATTTACTATATAAACTCAATTATTATGTTTTATTCGGAGGAGTGAATGGGAATTTTTAATAACAGGGATGGTGCAGAGCGAAGATTTCCTGTCTGGCTCAGGGTTGCCGTTCCGACCATTGCTTCTCTTACCCTTTTTCTTGTTGTCTTATTCGTAGTACATATGCCTGCAGTGCGTGATGCAATGCTTTCCCAGCGTAAGGATTCCCTCAAACATATGGCTCAGGCTGCTATCGGAGTCATGGAGCACTTTCGTAATCAGGAAAAAAAAGGACTACTTACTCGGGCAGAAGCAAAGAAAAAAGCTTCAGATATCATAGGTTTAATGCGTTTCGGATCAGAGAATAAAGACTATTTTTGGATAAACGATATTAATTCTAAAATGATTATGCATCCTTATATGCCCGAGCTTGAAGGACGGGATATGAGTAAGTTTGCAGATTTTAAAGGCAAGCTGCTTATAAAGGAGATGGTGGAGGTCTCAGAGAAGGACGGGGAAGGGTATGTTGATTATTTTTGGCAGTGGCAGGATCAGCCTGATAAAGTTGTGCCTAAAATTTCTTATGTCAGGCGATTTATTCCTTGGGGGTGGATGGTTGGAACTGGTCTTTATCTTGAAGATATTGAGAAAGAAGCTGCTGCTCAGAATAAAGAATTAGTTATGATGACCCTGGGGATTTTGGGGGTTATAATTTTACTTTCCCTGTACACTATCGTGCAAAGTCGAAGAGCGGGGCAGCAGATTCAGGAGAGTGAAACCCTTTTTAAGGGAGTCTTCAGCCACAGTCAGCAGTTTATGGGGGTTTTGACTCCCGAAGGTATACTGTTGCTCGTTAATAGGGTTTCTCTAGATTTTATAGGAGTAGCTGAAGATGAAGTTCTTGGTAAATATTTTTGGGAAACTCCGTGGTGGAATCATTCGTTAGAGGCCCAGCGGGCTTTGAAAGAAGCAATTCAGGTTGGATTTTTCGGGGGAGTAGGAAAAGGAGTTGTTGAACATCACAGGCATGACGGTAGTGTCATTTTTGTAGATTTTTCAGTTAAGCCTGTAATGGACGATGATGACAAAGTCTTGTTTCTGATTGCTGAAGGACATAATATTACCGAACTCAAAGAGGCTCAGGAAAAGCTGACTATCAGCGAGGCCATGTTCAAAGGGGTTTTTAATCAATCTCTGCAGTTCATGGGGGTTCTCGGCTTGGACGGGACTGTGTTGGAAATTAATCAATCAGCACTTGATGATGTTCCGGTCATGGGTGATGACATCATTGGAAAGACACTTTGGGAGGGACCGTGGTGGGTGAATTCTCCATCGCTCGTGCCAATGCTTAAAGAGGATGTCCGCAGGGCCGTAGACGGACATATTATCAGGAGAGAGGTTCAGACAAAATCTTTCAGCGGCATTCCTTTATTTGTGGACTTTTCTTTGAAACCAGCCTTTGGAGCTGATGGTAAAATTTTATTCTTGTTGGCGGAAGGCCGCGATATTACAGAACTTAAAGTTGCTCAGGAACAATTGCGCGATTTGAACCGTGACCTTGAAGAGAAAGTCGAAGAAAGAACAGTAGAGCTTAAGAATTCTATTGAGCGTCTAGAAAATACTCAGAACCAGTTAATTCAATCAGAAAAGATGGCTGCACTTGGTGATCTTGTGGCAGGTGTTGCTCATGAGATCAACACTCCTGTCGGTATAAGCGTAACCAGCATCAGCTTTTTGGAAGAAAAGCTTAAAGATATCGATAAGAAGGTTGAGAAGGGGGAGCTTAGAAAGTCTGATTTTGATAAGTTTCTGGCAGTTGCCCGGGAGGCAACCCAGTCGAGTATGCTCAATCTGCACAGGGCTGCAGAACTTATAGGTAATTTTAAGCAGGTTGCAGCAGATCAGGCATCAGGACAGAGAAGAACCATTAATCTTGGAAAGTATATTGATGAAATTCTGCTTAGTCTACGTTCCAAGTATAAGAGGACAAAACATAAAATCAGCATAAACTGTCCAGAAGAGCTTTTGTTGAATACTTATCCTGGTGCTTTTATGCAGATCTTTTCAAATCTTATCATAAATTCTCTCATTCACGGCTTTGAGGGAATTGAAGCCGGGCATATTGACATCGGAGCTGAGATTACGGACGAAAACATTATAATTCGTTATACGGATGACGGGAAAGGGATGAGCGAGGCGGATCTCAGCAAAGTCTTTGAACCGTTTTTTACCACCAAGAGGGGCGAAGGCGGTACCGGACTCGGAATGAGTATTGTCTATAATTTAGTACACAGCCGTCTTGGCGGTACTATCAGTTGCTCCAGTGTAGAGGGGCAGGGGACAGCATTTACCATCCTGTTGCCCCTCAATAATCTGGCGAGTAAGTAAACTTCTTGATTTACCGACCCTTGACGGTTTAATTTGAGTAAATATCTTTAAGCTACCGTGCTGAATAACAGTGCGGTAGTTTTCTATTGTCCTTACATTAAAATTAAGGGCACTAACTGTGAAATTACAGGAGCTTCAAATATGACCAGTCAGATCAAAACTTTTTTTCTGCTAGCCGCACTTACGTCGATCATCCTCTTCTTGGGTGGCATGATGGGCGGCCGCACCGGCCTCATTATTGCTTTCGGGTTTGCCATGTTTATGAATGTGGGAAGTTACTGGTATTCAGATAAAATAGTTCTTTCCATGTACAAAGCCCGTCAGCTTTCGGCAACTGATGCCCCGCAGGTTTATGCTATGGTTGAGGAGCTTGCCGCTAATGCCGGGATTCCAGCTCCGCGTCTTTATGTAATTGATCAGGAATCGCCTAATGCATTCGCCACAGGGCGTAATCCTGACAACGCTGTTGTCGCTGTTACTAGCGGTATTATGCGGATTCTTACTCCCGAAGAACTGCGGGGAGTCATTGCCCACGAAATAGGTCATATTGCCAACCGTGATATTCTTATCCAGTCTGTTGCTGCGGTCCTTGCGGGGGCAATAATGATGATTGCTAATATGATGCAGTGGGCTGCTATTTTCGGTTTTGGCGGTGATGATGAGGAAGGCGGAAGTAACCCGTTTGCTGCAATTCTTGTTGCTATTCTTGCTCCTATTGCCGCAACTCTGATCCAGATGGCAATCTCACGTTCGCGTGAATATCTTGCAGATTCCACAGGGGCACAGATTTCAAATGATCCTAAAGCTCTTGCGTCTGCACTTTACAAGCTTGATGCAACCGCACGCAATATTCCCATGGATGCGAACCCTGCTACAGAAAATATGTTTATTGTCAATCCGTTCAGCGGCGGTAACATGGCGAACTGGTTCAGTACTCATCCTGCTACCGAGGAACGTATTTCCAGACTTATGTCTATGGCTCGTGATTAGGTATTAATTCATGTACCTTGCTTTTTTATGGGTGATTTTGCTTCAGGCGGGCAAAGGGGATAATCCCTTTTGTCCGTCCTATCAGGACTGGGTTGGGTTATGATTTGCTTTAATAGAATATACTACTTTGTTTTGCTGGCAGTTTTTCTGATTGTTCAGCCTGTTTTTGCCGAGGGTGATTCCTTACGGGTTACTCCTGTTGTGCGCGCTGTGCAGAAGGCAGCTCCTGCTGTCGTGAATATTACTGTAACGCGCATTGTTGAGCGGGGAATTTCGCCTTTTGGACAGATGTTCGGAGGCAGCCAGTTTGATTCATTCTTTGAAGGTTTTCCAACCCAGAAGCGTAAATTCCGTTCTGAAAGCACCGGATCAGGGGTCATTATTAACGGACGTAAAGGCCTTATCCTTACGAATGCTCACGTCCTTTCCGGTGGCAGCGACATCAAAGTCCGCATGATTAACGGTGAAGAATACAGTGCTGATATTATCGGGTCTGATGCGGATTTTGATCTTGCAGTTCTGAAGGTCAGGCAGGCAAAAAGTCTTCCCCAGGTTTTGATGGGGGATTCTTCCGATATTTATATAGGGGAAACCGTTATCGCTATTGGTAACCCCTTTGGTTACACCCATACAGTAACGACCGGAGTTGTCTCGGCCCTTAAGCGGACTGTAAAATCTAAAGACGGAGCATTTACTGATTTTATTCAGACTGATGCGGCAATTAATCCTGGAAACAGCGGTGGTCCGTTGCTCAATATTGTCGGTGAGCTTATCGGTATTAACACTGCAATTCAGGCCCGGGCTGAAGGGATAGGGTTCGCTATTCCTATCAACCGCGCAAAACGTGTAGTCAAAGAACTTTTAACTTCCGGTAAGGTCTCACCGGTCTGGCTTGGACTCAGTGGGCAGGATCTTGATCAGAGTTCAGCCAGTTATTTCGGGTTGTCAAAAGTACATGGTCTTTTAGTCACCGAGGTCTATAAAGGGACACCTGCAGCCCGTGTCAGACTTAATCCCGGAGACGTTATCCTGAAAATTAACGGTATTGAAGTTGAAGACAAGGACAGTTATCTTGCTTCATTGCGTGTACAGACTCGCAGCGAGGATGTTGTTCTTGAAGTTCTTCATGCTGAAAAAACTCAGAAGATAAAAGTCCGTCCGCAGTCTCTTTCTTCACAGCAGGTGCAGAATTTTGCGTGGTCACGCTGGGGGATGAGCGTAAATAAAGACAGTCGCGGGCACGGGATGTTGGTGAATAAAGTGCGCAAAAACAGCGCTGCAGCCAAGCTCGGTTTGCAACCCGGTGATAAGATTCATCAGATTGGTAACCGTCTGGTTGACTCACAGCAGGATTTCATAGATTCGTTCCTACGCTATCGCATGAACAACAAAGTCATGCTCAAAGTACAAAGAGGGCGTAATTTTTATTACGTGAAATTGAATTCTTGAGTTTCTCCGACCCCGAAGAGTTGTCGCAACTATTCTATTCTCCGTACTTGTGAATGATAGAGTAGACAGGGCCTTCGGGCGTAAGCGTACTTTGGTAGAGCGTAAAGTTTGTTATCTGCGCTACGGGTAGTTCTACCCGGTTAATCCTTTCAGCCAGGGCTGCCCAGTCATCCCTGGCTTGTTTTTTTATTCTGCCAAGAGTGAGATGTGCGTGGCAGGCCTTCTGATTCATTTCAAAATCTAGATTTGAGAGCTGGCTGTCAATGACTGCCGAGGTAGCACAAAATTCTTTGGCACCTTGATTAAGACCTCTCCAGATAATGCGCGGCTTTCCTGTATCGGGAAAGAACCCTGCTGCTGCACTTGATATCTGGAAAGGTGCAAATGGTATTTTCTGCAGGGCCGAGTGGATATCGGGAATGCAATCTTCCGTTATTTCTCCAAGGAATTTGAGAGTGAAGTGCATGTTCTTTGGTTTTACCCATGCAATTCGAGAGGCAAGCCCTTCTGCCAGATCGGAAGCAGTGTGATCGAAAATCTTCTTCCATTGTTCAGGTACAGGGTGTGCAATAAATGTTCTTGTCTTTTTCATGTTATCCCGGCCTGTTAAATGGTTTTTGATCAGGGTGTGGAAAAAGTGAAGAAAAATTTCAACATTCCGAACAATATGTCATCATTTTTTACATTTGCATTGGCATTAGTCACATAAGTCAGGTCGGGAACAACAGAGAAATTCTCTGTCAGTTTGATCTGGTAATATGTTTCGTAATGATGTTCCATGTCTTTGTTTGCAGTGTGCTGATTGCCTTGCACACCACCGGCAGCAACGCCCCATACATCTTCATCACGTCCGGGAATAGGTCCGCTCCAGTGTGTTCCTAGAGACCATGACCAGGAAATGTTGCTGACAGCTCCGTTACCTCTTCCTAAGCGGGCAAATATCCCGAAGTCTTCGGTAAGATCTTGATCCATGTTAAAAGCAATACCCCAGTTGGAAGATTCTCCATTTCCGTCAAGACGTTCCTGCCCATAGGTGTTGGTCCATCCAAAAAAACGGTAGTTACCCTGCAGCTTACCAAATTTAGGGGAAAAGGTCAGCTGTCCTCCAATAAGAGGATCATCAGTCATGTCTTCAAACCCCTTTTTCTGCTGTTCCTCCGGGAGACCTGACCGTCTTGTGGATTGTGCAAGGACTGTAAATTTAAATATTTCTGAGGGGCTGAATCCTGCTGCGACGATAGGCAGGGCCTCATCAATGGAATCGAAGATTGGCTCATTGTTAAAAATGGTATTTATGAACTGGGTACGTCCGTTTCCTGCAAAACGGTTTTCATCAATGAAAGATTCCGGGTCAGTCCAACCCAATGTCACGTATATCTGGTCATCTGCGAAATGGTGGGTGTAAAGGACGTCGGATATGGACATCTGGCCCCCCGCAGTAGTTCGTGAAGCCTGAGCATTAAGTGGAGAGGCTACAAGACCGCGGCTTGAAGGGTTGCTTCCCGTGTCAGAGTACCCGCCCTGCATCTGAACAAATAGTTTACCGTTTTCAATTGGATTCCAGTTAAGACGTAATCGGGCTTTTACAGCTCCGTAGCTGCGCCCTTCTTTGGTTTCTCCGTCAACTTTCGTGTTGCCGTATCCTTGCAGATAACCTAAAATATCACCGTCGATGGTTAGCGGTCCCGTCGCGTTTTGAAATTCAGCCCATGATTTTTGAAAAGATTCCAGAAGTACTGACTTGGGTTTGTACTCCTGCCCGTGTAGGGCTAGGCGTTTACGTAGACTATCGGAGGCATTTGCTGTTGTAGATAGCAGGGTCAAAGTAACAAGCAGGATAAGAATCTTTTTCATAGTGAGGATCAGCCTTCTTTAAGAAGCTCAAGAAGTTTTTCAAGAATTGTTTGCAGACTCAGCTGTTTTACATTCATGCGATCACCTGGAAAAACAAACTTTTCAGCATAGGTTTTCCCATTTACATGCCAGCCCATCCAGACCGTGCCTACAGGTTTATCCGGCGTGCCTCCGGTCGGGCCTGCTATACCGGAAAGAGATACTCCAGCATCGGTTCCCAGCGTTTTGCATACACCTTCAGCCATTGCTCTGACCGTGGCTTCACTTACAGCACCATGATCAATAAGTATTGACTGGGGGACTCCCAGAAGAGACATCTTGATTTCATTGGAATATGCTACGATAGCACCAGAGAACCATGCTGAGCTGCCGGAAAAATCGGTCAACGTTGCGGCTACAAGCCCTCCGGTACATGATTCGGCTGTGCCGAGAGTCCAGCCTTTTTCTGCCAGTATATTTCCTATGGAAGGTACAATGTTTTCAATCATGCGCGCAGTCTATACTGATTTTTGTACGATTTAAAGAGGCTGGAGTTATATATCCTTTTCAGCGGGTGTCAGGTAGTATTTGCAAAGTTGGCAGTTTGTCTGTTCAGGTGTAAGTAATGCTTACCCCGTCACTGTCGGGGAAATATAACAGGATGTTAAAGCTCATAATATTTCTATGAAGAATGTTGCAGAATTTGTCTGGAAAAGACATCAGTCCCATTGGAACTGGATCATAATGATCTGTTCGCTGGCAGTGTTTTTAATGGCCTTATGGTGGCATTCTGTGATTCTTTCTTTTCTGACGGTTGTAGGTACAGGATGTTCTCTGCTTAAATTATCCAGCCCTGAGCCGCCTTTTGACCGTGTTGAAAAGATTCTTGACCATGAGCGTAAGTGGCTCAAATCCCCGTGGGGATGGAAGAAAGGTCTGCAATTATTCGGAATGGTTGCATCATTTGTTTATGTCTGTGTGGCCTGCTGGGAGGCAAGTGTGATGGCCCTGCTTTTATTTGTTGGTATATGTGTTAATATCGCTTGCGTTTACGGTAATAAAGCTATGGGCGTTGATGATTTGTAATGCTTTTGCGTAATTTGATACAAAAATAAACTTTAAAAGTAGGCCGACATTAGGTACTAGCTCTGTAGCGGCTTGCGAAGAGCCTTTTTATATATAGATGAGGAGAATGATATGCTTGATTTAAAATTTGTGCGTGATAATCTGGACGTAGTCCGTGAAAGCCTTGAAAAAAGAGGCTCCAAGCTTGATGTAAATGAATTTAACGAACTTGATTCCCGGCGCAGGGAACTTTTGCAGGAAGTTGAAGTGCTCAAAGCTGAGCGCAACAGCACTTCCGGTGATATCGCTAAGATAAAAAGAGAAGGCGGAGACGCTTCAGAAATTATTTCTCGCATGGGTGAGCTTTCAGGTAAGATCAAGGCTCTTGATGAAGATCTGAAAGATATCGAAGCCGCAGAGCATGACTGGCTGGTTTCAGTTCCCAATATCCCTGATGAGTCGGTGCCTTTCGGCAAGACCGAAGATGATAACCCGGTAATCAGACATTGGGGTGAGAAGCCTGAAATGGATTTTGAACCTCGTGAACACTGGGACCTTGCTGTAGAGCTGGGCGGTGTTGATTTTGAGCGTGCTGCAAAGCTTACCGGAGCTCGTTTTGCCGTGCTTAAAAAATGGGGCGCCAGACTTGAGAGAGCACTGACTTCTTTCATGGTGGATGTTCAGACCATGGATCACGGCTATACTGAAGTTATCCCCCCCTACATTGTCAACCGTGAATCTCTGTTTGGTACAGGACAGCTTCCAAAGTTTGCAGACGAGCTTTTTAAGTTGGAGAACTGGGAATATTTTATGATTCCTACAGCAGAGGTTCCTCTGACGAATCTGCACCGTGATGAAGTTCTCAGTGAAGATGATCTTTCCGTTGCTTACTGCGCGCCAACCCCTTGCTTTCGCTCCGAAGCCGGGTCTTACGGTAAAGATACCAAAGGTCTGATTCGCCTGCACCAGTTTCATAAGGTTGAAATGGTCCGCTTTGCGCATCCTGATAAATCTTTTGATGATCTCGAAGCCATGACCGGACACGCAGAAGAAATTCTCAAACGTCTGAACCTGCACTATCGTGTCATCACCCTGTGCACTGGGGATATGGGATTCGGCTCTGCTAAAACTTACGATATTGAGGTATGGCTGCCCGGACAGGATAAGTATCGCGAGATTTCCTCCTGCTCCAACTGCGGAGATTTTCAGGCTCGCCGTGCGAACATCAAGTTCAAGCCCAAAGAAGGCAAGAAAGCACAGTTCGTACATACTCTCAACGGTTCCGGTCTTGCCGTAGGACGCACCTTTGTTGCTGTGGTAGAAAACTACCAGCAGAAAGACGGCTCTATTGTTATTCCCGAAGCATTGCGTCCCTACATGGGCGGGCTGGAAGTTATTACTGCTGAGTGAGTTCAAAAGTATTTGATGCGCTATCGCGCTTTTAAGCGTTACTAGATTTTCCCTCCGGTGGCTTTGACTGAAGGTTTTGTCGTAGGGGAAGATTTGTATAAATAAAAACGGGTAGGCACTGAAATTTAGATCAGTGCCTACCCGTTTTATATTTAATTAAGTACAATTAAAGCGGTTTGGAAAGAGGATGGGAATCCAAAAGGCCGCTGGAAGCAGCTTGAACTATAAATCCAGGCCCTGTTTCTTGTAATCATTAAGTTTATTGCGCAATGTCCGAACGGAAATTCCCAGCAGCTCTGCGGCCTTGGTTCTGTTTCCGCTGGTCTGGTCGAGGCTTTTGATGATAAGATGCTTCTCCATTTCAGAGATGGGCATGACTTCAAATGAAGAGCCTGCAGCCGACTCACCTGAAGCTGAAGGTTCAGAATTAGCTCCGCTTTCGGAAGGAGCATAGTTCTCGTCCGGCATCCATGCATCTGGGTCGTTTAGGAAATGTTTTGATTCAATGGGACCGCCGCCAGCAAGAAGCACAGCTCTTTCCATGAGGTTCTGCAGTTCTCGCACGTTGCCGGGCCATTCATAGCTGAGTAACCATTTTACAGCTTCTTCTGAAAATTCCAGGGGCTGAAGTCCATATTCAGCACAGTTTTTATCCACGAAAAATTTTGCCAGCAGCATAATATCATTACCGCGCTGGGCAAGGGCCGGAAGTTTCAGCGGGATGACATTCAGGCGATAGAAGAGGTCCTGCCGGAAGTTTCCTTCTTTCACAGTCTCTTCAATGGCGCGGTTGGTGGTTGCCAGTACGCGTACATCCACTTTTACTGTTTCTACTCCGCCTACACGGTCAATTTCACCTTCTTGTAAAACTCTGAGCAGCTTTGCTTGAAGGCCCAGCTCCATTTCAGTTATTTCGTCAAGAAGGATGGTTCCACCCGAAGCGAGTTCGAACTTACCTAGTTTGCGGTTGATGGCTCCGGTGAACGCACCTTTTTCGTGACCGAAAAGTTCTGATTCGAGTAGATGCTCGGGTAGTGCTGCGCAGTTGATAGCTACAAAAGCTTTGTCACTGCGGTCAGAATGGTGATGCAGAAATCTGGCGAACATTTCCTTACCTGTACCGGATTCCCCGGAAATAAGGACAGTAGCCTTTGATTTTGCGACCTGTTTGGCAAGTCCGAGCACACGCGTCATTGCAGGGTGTTGACCTATTACCTGATAGCGCCCTTGAGTCCCTGCGCTTGAGGGACCGGATGGTTTCTCCGGTGTTCCCAAATCCGCTTCATTTGGCATGGAAGCAGGTTTTTCATCAGGTAACATCAGTTTATTTTTTCCCATGAAAGAGGCTCAAGCCAGTAGTCGCGGGCACCTAGTTCCATGAACTTTTGTGCCTCATCTGCTGATCCGGTTCGTGAAAAGACCACTACAGGTGGGAAATCTTCAATATTAACAGCTTCAGCAAGAAGTGCCTGAGCAGAATAACCCTGCATGATCGGTCTGGTAAATATCAGGCATGGCTTTGACTTTTTAATAAAATTGATGGCCCCGGCAAGGTTGTCGGCAAGTCCGGCTTGATACCCGGCTTCTTTAAGCGGGGAAAAGACGGAAGTTACGGACTGAGGCTCGGCTATGAATAGTAATGTACTGTCAGGCATGAGGGTTTCATATCTTTAAGTGAGAACCTTTTCAACTACATATATATATTGATGCTGATAATTTTAAAAAAAATAGGAAGATTTTATGAAAATTGTCTTTCAACATTGCTTCAGGAGGCATATCCTTTTTGAAAAGTTATATGATTTCAGAGTTATTAAGAAACACATATGTTCGGTGCCGCTTTCTTTCCTGTTGATTAAAATGGATTTTTTATGATCAAAACGCAAAGAAATTTAAATTAATTTCGAGTTACGCAATAAACAAAATTGTATGCTTTTGCCTTTTCAAGGAAAAGGCAGGATCAATTTTAACAAAAATGACTTTTGGAGGGATATAAAATTCGCGAAACGCTAAAAAATAGAAGTTTTAATCCAAAATGAGTGGAGACTTGCCGAATTTTGTTCCATTTGGTAACCCAACTTTTCTAGTTCAGAACATTTTTTACGGGATTTATACAAAAGTGATAAAATTTAACAACGTCAATAAATATTACGGTGACTACCACGCCCTGAGGGACTTGGACCTTCATATTAAACAGGGAGAGGTTGTTGTTGTCTGCGGTCCTTCCGGATCAGGTAAAAGTACCATGATTCGCTGTATTAACCGTCTTGAACCCATTCAGGAAGGTGAAATACTTGTAGAAGGTATGGATGTTAACGGGCCAAGGGTTAATCTGCCTCTGCTGCGTGCCGAGATCGGATTTGTTTTTCAGTCCTTCAATCTTTATCCGCATATGACGGTTTTGGAAAATATAACACTTGCACCCACCATGGTGCGTAATATGAAACGCAAAGATGCCGAGGAACTGGCTATGGAACTCCTTTCCAAGGTCAACATTCCTGACAAAGCCGGGGATTATCCTTCTCAGCTTTCCGGCGGGCAGCAGCAGCGTGTGGCAATTGCCCGCGGTCTGGCAATGCGTCCTAATATCATGCTTTTTGATGAGCCTACTTCAGCTCTTGATCCCGAAATGATCAATGAAGTTCTGGATGTTATGAAGGCTCTCGCTCGTGAAGGCATGACGATGGTCTGCGTTACACATGAAATGGGTTTTGCACGTGAAGTTGCTGACAGGGTTATCTTTATGGATGAAGGAACACTCATTGAAGAAAATACTCCGGATGAGTTTTTCCATAATCCTCAGCACGAGCGTTCAAAGCTCTTTTTGAGTAAAATACTTTCACATTAGTAAGCCAGCGTTCCCCGGTGTCGGGGATCGCTTTTTTTGTATACTGTTGTTTATTTTCCATGCAGGAGGAAAGAATGAAAAGGTTTATGACTCTGGCTCTCGCAGCCGCTCTGGTTATGGCTTTCGCTGCTACATCTTTCGCAGGTGCTACCTACGATAAGATCATGAAGGACAAAGTTGTCCGTATCGGTATTATGACTGACTCCATTCCCGGTGCTTTCTACAATGCTAAGAAAGAATGGGTTGGTTTTGATGTTGATATCGCTAACGAACTTGCAAAACGTCTCGGCGTTAAAATTGACCAGGTTCCCGTTAGTAACAAAACCCGTATCGGTTTCCTCCAGCAGGGCCGCATTGACATGTCTGTTTCCAACATGACTCACAAGCGTTCCCGCGACAACTCCATTGATTTCTCCATTACCTACTTCTTTGACGGTCAGAAGATGCTTGCTCCTAAAGGCAAATACACTGATCTTAAAGACTTTGTAGGTAAAAAGATTGCTGTTATGCAGGGTACTACTTCTGAACTTAACGTTAAGAATCTGCTCAAGCAGCTTGGCGACAAGAACCCTAAAGTTATCTCTTACCAGAAAGAATCAGAGTGTTTTCAGGCTCTGCAGATGGGTCGCGTTAACGCATGGTCCACAGACTCTACCATCCTGCTCGGTTACGCTGCACAGGTTCCCGGTAAATACGAACTCGTAGGTGACTTCTTCTCCAACGAGCCTTACGGTATCGGTCTCCCCGAAGATGATTCCAAACTGCGTGATGCTGTTAACTTTGCACTGCAGGATATGTGGAATGACGGTACTTACGAAAAGATCTACAGCAAGTGGTACGGTCCTGATACCAAATACTACTTCCCGCTCACCGAAAAAATCGAAATGTGGCCCTAGGGCTCATTTGAAAACCGTACGGTTTTCTTAGATCGCATTTATGCGCGATAAGGCGGGGCCGATTATAAGTCGGTCCCGCTATTTCATAAAAGACTATAAAATATGGCTATGCCTCGGCCTGTAAAGAAAGTTTAGATACTTAAGCCTGGGCAGACCCAAAAGAGAAAGTTTCTGCAATGATCAACCGTTATCTGGAAAAAACATGGGTTCAGTACCTGTGTCTGGCTACTGTGACCGCTCTGCTGGTCTATTATTTCGGCTGGGTCTTTGACTTCGGCTATAAGTTTGACTGGTCCGTTCTTTACAAGAAGGACGCTTCTTACGATATGGTGCTGGGTGATATGCTTGTCACCGGACTTGGCCTGACCGTCAGTATCACCCTTATGAGTTCTGCCATTGCGTTGGGACTGGGTATTCTTTTTGGTCTGGGCAGACTTTCACAGTTCAAGCCTGTTTATTATTTTTCCACTTGTTACGTGGAGTTCTTCAGAAACACTCCTCTGCTGGTTCAGCTCTTTTTCTGGTATTTTGCTCTACCTATGGGGCTGCCGGAAAGTGTGCGCGAATTCCTTTTTGACCGTAACTTTGAGATGATCTCTGCAACAGTAGGGCTTGGTATTTATACCAGTGCCTTCATGGCTGAAGTTATCCGGGCAGGTATTCAGTCTATCCCCAAGGGACTCCTTGAGGCTTCTTATTCTTCCGGGCTGACTCCGTTTCAGACTCTTACCAAAATTGTTCTGCCTCTCGCTTTTAGGGCTATTATTCCTCCTCTTGGCAGTGAGTTCTTAAACAATATGAAGAACTCCTCACTGGCAATGGTTGTGGGAGTTGCCGAGCTTTGCTGGTCTTCGCAGCAGATTGAGTCTCTGACCTTTAAGGGTTTTGAAGCCACGACCGCTGCAACTGTTGTTTATCTTTCCCTTTCCTTGACCATCGCCGGGATTCTAACCCTTGTTAACTGGAAGCTTCAGATTATTCCAATCAAAGATCGCAATTTCGGTCACAAGGCAGCACACATGCTTTTCTGGCCATTTGAAGCCCCGTTCGGGTTAATCTCCAGAATGCATCGAAGACTCATGCGTAGACGTAAGGAAGATTTTAACCTGACCCGTGCACAGGCTGCCCGTAAAGCTTTGATAGCAAAGCTTATGAAGATCTTTTCCTATATCTGGAAAGCTACTTTTCTCGGTTGTCTCGCATTTCTGCTGGTCATGGCTCTTTATGGCGTTTCAAAATTCAATTTTCAGATTATCTGGGAGAATCTCGGAACCATGATTTGGTGGAGATTTCCTAACGGCGGTCCCAATGAGATCATGTGGGGGCTTGGTGGGCTTTCTTTTTCAATAATTATGTCCGTGATAGCCATCTCGGTCAGCTTCTTTATTGGGCTTATTGTGGGGATTGGACGTACATCCAAGAATAAACTGTTTCTGGTTCCTTCCACTCTTTATATTGAGCTTATCCGTGGTAATCCGCTTATCATGGTTATTTTCTGGATTTATTTTTTCATCCCTATTCTCACCGGACATTTTATGAATGTGTTTTGGTCAGCAACCATTGCTTTGACCATTTTTACCGGAGCATATCTTGCCGAGATTGTTCGTTCCGGCATTCAGAATCTGCCTCCGGGACAGTTTGAGGCAGCTGTTTCCACTGGCCTGACCTACTGGCAGACCATGCGTAAAATTATTTTGCCACAGGCACTCAAACAGATGCTGCCCGCCATTGTGGGACAGTTCATTGCTATCTTCAAAGATACTTCACTGGCCTTTGTTATCGGTGTTCTGGAGCTTACTTTTGTGGCTCAGGGACTCAATAACAGGCTGATGATTTACCCTTTTGAAATCTATACCACCATAGCATTTTTGTACTTTATTTGTTGCTACCTGATGAGTCTCGTGGCAAGACGACTCGAACGGAAACTGTCTACCGACACTTTTCGTCTGCAGATGTAATTGATTTCCTTCCCCCTGCCCTGGGTGGGGGGAAGGTTGTTGAATAGTAGCGTTCGGAGTTGTCTCATGCTCGGTAAGAGTGTTCCTGTTTTTTGCTATCACGCCGTCTGTGAAGAAGACGGTCATTCCCCTGCCACCTTTGCGTCCCATCTCGATATGATGATTGATATGGGGTTCAAAACTATCACTGCTGATCATCTTTTTGAAATTTGTATGGGGCGGAAACCGCTCGATGACAAGTATGTAGTGCTTACTTTTGATGACTGTCACATAAGCAATTGGATTAACGTTGTGCCGATGCTTGAAGAGCGTGGTATGACCGGGGTCTTTTTTGCTGTCAGTGATTTTATAGGGCAGGGCAAGATCAGAACCCGTTCTGACGTTCCTGAAATGTTGCCTATGCGTGAGGCCTTCATTAAGGCTCTTTCTGAAAAAGACAGTACTCAGTTCATGAATGAGGCGGAGCTTAAGTCACTCGTTCATGATAAGGGTATGGAAGTTTATGCTCATACCTGCCGTCATCAGGGCTGCTTCAAAGATTTCAGATCCCGTGGCGATTACAGTGCGGACTCTCATTGGTCCACATGGGGCATTTATCGTAAATTTAATTCGCACTACCTGTTTTTGAGAACGGAAGCGCCTTTGCCTACAACGGCTTCTGGCCTGTTTTTCGCAAGGGAAAAGTTACTTTTAAGCGCCGTTCTGACGAAGAAAGACGTACTTTCTGTCGTGAAGACTTCAAAAAGTGTCTTGATAAAATCAAAAAAATAAACGGTGCCCGCCGCCAGTATTTCTGTTGGCCCTGGGGGCATTTTGATTCCATTTCTATGCAGGAAGCTGCAGCTTGTGGTTTTTCCGGCACCTTCACTTTGGAGCGTTCCGCCAACATACTCGGCACCGATCCCATGCGTTTTAACCGTATCGGCGTAGGCTCCAGTAAAGACGCTGAATGGATCAAGAAACGTCTGCTTATGTATTCCAACGAAGCATCCGCTATGCTTTGTTTCAAATTTTTCAGCAAGCGCAATGACATTGGTAAAGTTCTCTATATTACCGATACCGAAAAACTTTCCGGTGGCAGTCGTCAGCTTATCAACAGCGCACGGGCCATGCTTTCAGCAGGGGTGGGCGTTGTTTCCGTGCTTCCTCCTGAATCTAAGCTTATTCCGGAATTGGAAGAAATGGGCGCAGAGGTTGTAATTCTGGACGATTTCAAGAATATGATCGCCGCGGCAAGTTTTCTTTCTGAAGTTATTGAAGATAAGCAGGTTGATGTGGTCCATACCTTCCATAACAGGGCTGTTAAAATCAGCTGTATAGCCAAAGGACTTTCGCTTCTTGGTGGGCGCAAGTTCAAGCTTTTTTTAATCGAGGCGTGATTTATAAACCAAATCCGCTTGCCCCGCTGTTTTCACTTATAGGCAACGGTTATATATGTAACTCAGCCAAAAGCCGCGATGTTTTACTTAAAAATTTTGTCCCGCCTAAACGGGCGCAGGTTGTTTATAATTCTTTTGTAGGTGGCGGGCGTAAGCCCCGTCGTAATCAGGAAACCACTGTTATTTACGTGGGTAATTCCGGTCACGCAAAAGGGCCTGACGTTTATATTAAGGCCGTGGACAAGCTTCTTTCTCAGTCTCAGTGCGAGGGTGTCCGTTTTGTGGCTGTCGGCATGGAAAATCTTTCTGCCTATAAAGGAATGGTTGCCGACTCCACTCTGGAACGCATCGATTGCCCCGGTTATATTGCGCACGAGGAAGTTGTAAAATATCTTTCTACTTCGCATGTCTATGTTATGAGTTCGCGTCAGGAGTCTATGCCTAATACGCTTCTGGAGGCTTTCGATGCAGGGCTGGCTGCGGTTTGCACTGATGCAGGCGGTACAGGTGAGCTCATTCGTGACGGCGTCAATGGTTTTCTTTGTCCGGTAGAAGATGACGGAGCGGTTGCGAATGCTATGCAAAAACTTATTGAAGACGGTGAATTACGTAAAGAAATGGGCCGTATCAATCGTAAGATAGTAAGAACATATCTCAGTAGTGGTGCTAAAGCACAGTCATTACTTAAGGTTTACTGCTCACTGTATAAAGATAAACCTCAGACTGAGTTGCCGGATATTGATAGTCTGATTGAGAAGTAAATTTCATATTATTGAATATTTTATTTCCTGCACAATGAATGGTATGTGCATGTCAGCAGATCGCTTACGATCTGTAATTGTGATGCGGGAGATATAAATGGGCGAAGTTTCTTTCGAAAAATTCTGGTCTGATATGCCGGTACCTGTCCGGCGTCGTTTGCTGCAAGGTTCTGTGGGAGCAAGGCATCTTTTTGATACAGGGGCTGAAGCTCTTGAGAGTAATCCACAGCTTGCGGTGGAACTTTTACTGGCAGCATATACAGCTAATCCATTTGATGGAAATATGGCTGGGCAGCTCGCTAATGTCGAAGGGCTGCTTCCGCTTTTCCCTGAGCCTGTCACGACTTGTCTGGAAGGTGTTCTTAAAAATTGGCATCGTCCTGATAATCTTTCATATTTTCTGCGCATTACCTCCAAAAGAAATAACGATAAAATTCGATCGTATATTTTATCCTGTCTGGAAAAAGAACCTGAAAACCTGTTTTGGATACAGCAGGGTTTGATCCATGCCGGAGCCTGTTCTGATTATATATTTGCACTTGAGCTGCTGGACAGAGAATTTACTGCCGAAGTTTTTTCGGCTGTAAATTCTGCCAAGGCATTCTTTCATTACATGAGTGGAGACGCTGCCGGAGCATTTAAATCCCTTGTTACTGCTTCTGAGGTGTTAGGGATTGCTAATATGGCCCATCTGGCCGCTTCAATCGCGCTGGCACTGGATGATCGTAAAACGGCTTTAGATGTTCTCTCCGGCACTGTAGAAGGTCAGGCGTGGCGAGTCTCTGAAGCCTTGCGGCTGTATGATCTTAAACGCGGGCTGGATGAAAAATACGAAGCATTTCCGGGGACACTGGCGATTTTACTTTATTCTTTTAACAAGGCTGAAGAGCTGGATGCTACCCTTGCTTCTTTGCATAGGTCGGAGCTTTGCGGGGCTAGAATTTTTGTGCTCGATAACGGCTCGGGTGACGGCTCTGCTGATGTTATCAGTCGCTGGCATAATGAGTTCGATGAGCAGATGGTACGGATCGACCTTCCTGTGAATGTGGGGGCTGCAGCCGCCCGCAACTGGCTCATGAACATGCCTGAAGTAATGGAATGCGAATTTTCTCTTTACCTGGATGATGACGTGGAAGTTGAGCCGGACTGGCTTTCCCGGCTTGGTGCAGCTGTGTCCCGCTATCCTGACGCGGGTGTATGGGGTTGCAAGGTCGTTGATCACGTTTCTCCGGCAGTTATGCAGTCTGTGGACCTTCATATTATTCAGCCGGCCGGCGAAGAGGGGGATGGCCCTGAGATTGATTTGACCAAGATTGCGCCTAATCCTTTCAGGGTTTCAAATATTCATAACCAGCTTTTGGACGCAGGATATTTCGATTTCATGCGGCCTTGCGCTTCTGTTACCGGATGCTGTCATTTGTTTCGGACTGCTAAGTTACTTGACAACGGCGGCTTTTCCCTGTTCCTTTCTCCCTCGCAGTATGATGACATGGAGCATGATTTACGCAGTTGCCTAAAAGGAGATTTTGCTGTTTATCAGGGCCATTTGCGCGTTTTACACCGCAAGAATACCGGAGCTGCAAGTCGTGTGTCGGTTGTTCAGGAGGGGAATGCTCTGGGCAATAAATACAAGATGCAGGCTATGCATCCCAGAAGCGAGATACTGCAAATTATGGCTGACGAGGAAAGGCTTCTTCAGTCCGACTTAAAGAAAAAGATACAATATCTGCGTGAGAATGGGGTTCTTGGCAGTTAGAAGATAAGCGGGAGAACGAAAATGTCTGAGCACGATACCACCGAAGAATTTTTAAATAATCTGCCTGAACTCGAAGCCGGAAAGAGTTTCGGTTTTGCATGTCATCCCGGCGTACGTTGCTTCAACGCCTGTTGCGGTGACCTGAACTTGATGCTTACTCCCTACGACGTCCTGCGTCTGCGTAAAGGCTTAGGGCATGACAGTAAAAAGTTCATCCACAACCATGTAGATATCTCCCGCACGCCCGGAACCGGATTTCCTATGACCAAGCTGCGTATGCTCGATAACGCCAAGCGCAGTTGTCCTTTCGTGCGTGACGAAGGCTGTTCTATATACGAGAACCGTCCCGGTGCCTGCCGTACATATCCTTTGGGGCGTGCTTCCAGAATGGACGAGAACGGTGAGATTATTGAACAGTTTTTTATCGTGCAGGAACCTCACTGTAGAGGTTTTGAAGAAGATAAGGAATGGACCAGCAATGAATGGCTGAAAGATCAGGGTCTTGAAGCTTACAATGAAGTTAATGATCGCTATATGCGTATCATGACACGTGCCCGTCAGGCTGGAGTTGCATTGGATGAAAGAAAACTGAACATGGTTTTCTTGGCTCTTTATCAGGTCGATAATTTTGTTAATTTCATAAAAGATATGAATGTTTTTTCTCGCCTTGATGTATCTGAGGAAAGACAGGAAGCTATTCTGAATAATGAAGAGGAATGTCTCAACTTCGCTCTCGATTGGGTTGAGTTGATAGTACTCGGTTCTTCTGAGAATCT
>JMSU01000184.1_pt1 | contig 22995 bp, 15 predicted proteins | sample 179011 | NCBI WGS metagenome assembly JMSU01 (sample SAMN02769580, study PRJNA246767) | bioreactor metagenome | isolation source: Culture-1 Bioreactor ArsB derived from microbial biomass from the upper 2 cm... | place: Germany: Bremen | collected day 87 after inoculation
TTCTCCGCGCATGGCGGATTCAGTAATGCTGCTGACCAGCTCTCCCGATCCGGCTGCTTTAGCCAGTTCATCAATAACCTCAGCCTGAATAAGGGTCGAGTCCATGTCAAAGGCAACAAGCCTTCTGTTGCGGCGGAAGACATTATCTTCCTGCAGGGCGATATCCACTTGCTCTTCTGTTGCCATGGTCAGAAAGCTGGAGCGCATAAGGTCCAGATCTGTAGGGGTGCCGCGTACGGAAAATTCGATGCAGGCGTGACGGGGGGCAGGTTCTCCGTTCAGGGGGATTCGCCCGGACAGACGGTGAATCATATCAATATTCAGTCCGTTCTCTGCAATTATATTGGCAACTTTAGATATGGCTGTTCCGCTGGCTTTGTTCCCAACCAGAGTGATAATATGTCTGGGTTTGCCTTGTGCGCTGACCCAGTCCATGTACTTGTCACCCTCAATAGGCTTGAACTTGACGTTCACTCCCTGCTCATAACCTTTGAACATAATGTCTTTGAGCACAGGGGCTGACTCAGCTTCGCGCGGGATGCGGATCAGCACCCCAAGTACAAGCTGGTTGTGAATTACACTCTGGCCGATATCAAGGATATCAATACCGTATCCAGCCAGAACTCCTGTAAGAGAAGAAGTCAGGCCGGGTTTGTCCTCACCGGATATTTGGATAAGTATTATTTCAGGCATGGTTATTCCGTGGTAGATATGATGGCGGACTTTGGCATAAATTCTATGTGTCGTAAACATCGTAAGGCTGTTTGAAAAAAAATCGTTTCCGGCTTGCTCCTTTTTGCTCAGACCCGTATGCTAAGAATAGTATCACTTAGTGGGAAAATCAGGAAAAGGTTATGAAAAGCCGTAAGAAAAGTGCCGATGTATATTCTTTAGAGCCTACAGGGATGTTTGGGGAGGGCTTTCACCTTGCTTCAGATCTTGGTGCTGAAAAGTTGCTTTCTATAAAACGTCGCATTCATGAAAAAATGGATGATTACAAAGACTATAGTTTTTCAGCCACTGAGAAACGAGCTTTGATGATCTTTTTTGATCTTGCTCAAGAATTTGATACTCTTGAAGAATTTTTTACGGTTTGCACGGTTGTCCCCAAATTTTTGTTTGATTTGGACTGTAGATTGTATCTGGCCATAGGTCCGGACGAATTTGTGCCTGTTGGAAGAACAGAAAGTAAACGTCCTGTTTGCAGCGCTGTTCCTCTTGAAAAAACATATAAAGGCGGCCATCTGTTTGTGCCGATTCGCGGTAACATTGAGCTTGTAGATCAATTACCCTTTAAGCCGGCAGGAGATGTAATCGGTTGTTTTGAATTATATGTTCTTGACGAGCTGTCCTCTCACCAGTCTCTTTTTTTTGAAAAGTTCGTAAACCGTGTAGGTTTTCAGCTTCACAGTAAGCTTTTACGGCGTAAGGGGCAGGAACATTTGGAATTTGTGCGTAATCTTGTCAAAGATGTCGGGCATAATGTCATTGTTCCTAACATGTACTTTAAGCTTTTCTACAACAGGCTAAGAGACAGGATTGAAAATATACGTAAGCTTGAGGAGCAGGTCAGCGAAAGATCGCCCGAGCAAATACGACATAATCTTGAGCAGTTGTACATTGGGCTTGTTTCTCAGTTCAATGAAATTCACAGCCACTATGAGCAGACAAGTCTTTTTTTGGAAACCCTGTTGCGCCGTCAGCATTTTGAAGAAGGACGGTACATAGTTGAAAAAAGACCTTGTAATTTGTTGAAGCAGATTATCGAACCTCAACTTGAGCGTTACCGTTCAAGATTTGAGGAGCGTAATATAAGGCTTGATATAAGTATGGGGGGAGTCCCTGACCTTGAAGTTCGTATTGTTGCCGATGTCGGTCTCATTTCTCAGGTTTACGCCAATCTTTTTTCCAACGCAGTTAAATATACTCGTGAAGCAACAATGTGTGACGGACATCGTGACAAGTTTACAGCTTATGGCTGGGATAAGGTTCCGGGTTATTTCAAAAACGGATGGGATGGACTCAAATTGAATGTTTTTACTACCGGTCCTCATTTATCCGAGGGTGACCGGGATAAGCTTTTCCAAGCAGGGTTCCGAAGTGAAAACGTTGGCAACGAATATGGGTCTGGACATGGACTGTTTTTTGTCCGTCAGGTTGTTGAGCTTCATGGGGGAGAGGTTGGTTATGAGCCTCATGATGGCGGAAACAATTTTTACTTTATCCTTCCTTATGGAGCAGAGTAGTTCAATTTTTATGGGCTGAGTTTTTTGGTGGATCGTTGTAGAGAATTTGAGTAGCGTATTTTTGGGTCGCCGGAGTGGTGAAAACATCGTTTATTGAGCTTTTTAAACTGTTTAATTTGTTGAAAAGCTAAATAGGTATGTATTCAAATCTTCGGCTTTTATGCGTTAAGCTATTAGGTTGTATTATATTTTTAATTGTTTCTACTTATTAATATGCGTAAATCTTTTTTTAAAGGCTTAATATCAATTTATAGTTTGAGTGTTATTGTATGATTTGAATGTTGTTGTAAAATAATGTGAATAAATTGTAATATATTGTTGTTTTTTGCTTTAAAGTGTACTTGTTTATTGCTTTGAGACTTTAAAGTTTCATGGTAGTAAAACAGTCGAGTGAGAGTGATTTGGACTTATCTTGTGGGGAATGAATATTTTCCATTACATTATTACGATCTTTATATTTATTTTCCACATTACAGATCTTTTTTTGCAGGGGGTTAAGGCGTGTCAAAGTGGTTTGATGAAAGTTTAGAAAGGATTAAGAAGGCAACCGGTACTAGAACTCAGGTTCAGCTTGCTGAAATTCTCAATATACGGCAGTCCAGCATTTCAGATGCTAAAAGACGTAGTTCGATTCCTGCTGAATGGTATATCAAACTATACAGAACTCACGGTTTGAATCCTGAATGGTTATCTGACGGTATTGAGCCTGTTTATTTGAAGCCGGGTAAGGGAAAGATTGCTGCGGATACTATTTTGAGTGAAACAACAGCTCAATATGGGCAAGTCCAGTCTCGTGGGAGAATTGTTCCTGTCTCTTCCATGGCTGGTGAAGATGTCAGCGCTGAAACCTGGAAGTCTCAGCAGGTCTCTGAACTGAATATTCCTGAAACATTTTACAGATCTTCTCTGGTTGTGCTTCGGGTTGAAGGTTCTTCAATGGAACCTGCAATCAGAAGAGATGCTTTTGCAGGAATTGATGATACCCAGAAAAGGCTTATGGCTGGCGATATCTATGCTGTCCATGTTCCCCATCAGGGTGTGGTTATCCGTCGGGTCTTTTTTGATCCGGAAAATTCACGTTTTATTTTGCGTCCTGAAGACTCACAGCATCCTGAACAGTACATTGCTGTTGAAGATCAGGAAAAGTATGTTGTCGGGAGAGTTGTCTGGGTAATGCAGGAGCTCTAAATATACTTAGCATTTTTTGAAGGACTGTTTTTTCATTGTTAATAAAAAAGAGTCAGGTTGTTAACAACCTGACTCTTTTTTTTGTTTTATGCGTTTTAAATTTAAATCTTATTTGCTTTGTAGAAGTCTTTCACCTGCTTCAACTGAGCGGGTAATCCAGACGTTACCACCGATAACAGAGCCTTCCCCAATGGTGACGCGTCCAAGGATTGTTGCGCCGGAATAAACGATGACATTATCTTCTACAATGGGGTGACGGGCAATGCCCTTGATCAATGTTCCGGAATCGTCCTGAGGAAAGCTTTTTGCCCCGAGAGTTACCCCTTGATAGAGTCTTACATTACGTCCGATGATACAGGTTTCTCCTATAACAGTGCCTGTTCCATGGTCTATGAAGAAATGTTCCCCTATCTGTGCACCCGGATGAATATCTATTCCTGTTTTGGAATGGGCCATTTCACCAATGATGCGCGGGATGAGATCCACATCCAGCTTGTATAGTTCGTGGGCAATCCGGTGATGAGTCAGAGCGGTGATACTGGGATAACAGAAAATGGTTTCGCCGGGACTCTTTGAAGCCGGGTCACCAACGTAGGCAGCTTGAACATCTGTAGCCAGCAAGCGGCGCATTTCAGGCAATGTGGACATGAATTCAGAAGCAATGCGTTTGGCGTCTGCTTCACAGTCAAAGCATTTAAGTTCATCAGATTTGCAAAAAAAACAGTGCCCGCGCAATATTTGCTCGGCCAGGATTCTATATGCAACGTCAAGATTTCCACCGATGTGATAACGCATAGTCTCAGGGCGGATTTCAGAATTACCGAAATAACCGGGAAAAAGAACAGCCTGTAGTCTCTCAACAAGCTCGCTGAGAGATTCCAGAGATGGCATTGGGCGATCGTGTTCAGGCATGTGGTATACAGACTGGTAGGATTCTTCTTCACAAAGAGCCTCAACAACATCTGCCAATAAGGGGCTGCCAATTTTACTAACCATTTTTCTATCCTTAATCCTTGAAAAGTGCAGTGCTGAGGTATCGCTCCCCTGTGTCGGGAACAATGAACACTACCAGTTTGTCTTTATTTTCTTTGCGTTTTGCAATCTCGACTGCCGCATGGGCCGCGGCCCCGGCAGATATTCCGCACAAAATTCCTTCTTCCTGAATAAGCCGGCGCGACATACTCACGGAGTCTTCATCGGCGACTTTAATAATTTCATCAATTACTTCTGCTTGTAGGACATCAGGTACAAAACCGGCCCCGATCCCCTGAATTCCATGCGGTCCAGCTGCTCCACCTGAAAGAACGGGAGATTTAACTGGTTCTACTGCAACTATCTGAATGTCAGGGTTAAGCTTTTTAAGCTCTTCTCCAACTCCGGTAATTGTCCCCCCTGTTCCTACTCCGGCAACAAAAATATCTATTTTACCGTCAGTGTCTTCCCATATTTCATTAACGGTTTTTTCCCGATGTGCCAGTGGGTTATCCGTATTGGCGAATTGCAGCGGCAAAAAAGCTTTTGGGTCTGCGGATGCTATTTCCTTTGCTTTATTGACCGCTCCGGTCATTCCTTGTGCCGCAGGTGTCAGAACAAGTTCAGCACCGAATCCTTTGAGAAGATCTTTGCGTTCCTGACTCATGGATTCAGGCATAGTTAAAATAAGTTTATAGCCTTTAACCGCACAAACGAAAGCAAGCCCGATTCCTGTGTTGCCGCTGGTCGGTTCAACTACAGTAGCACCTGCTTTCAAAGTTCCCCGTTTCTCGGCCTCTTCAATCATGGAGACGCCGATACGGTCTTTTACTGATGAGCAAGGATTAAAAAATTCAAGTTTTGCTATTACTTGCGCGACACAATCTTTAGTGACCTTGTTAAGCTTTACAAGAGGAGTGTTGCCTACCAGTGAAATCATGGAATCATGTATGTTCATATCTAGCTCACTTGATTACGTATTTTTTTAAAATCCTGCCTTAATTATGCTTAAAAAGCAAAAAACGGATGGGGATACTGATTAATATTCCCATCCGCTGATTTTATATGGGGGACCCTGAAAGAAGCAGAGGGCTTAAAGCTTTACGCTCATTCAAAGTTTTTAATGGTCATGATCATCAACCCAGTCCAGACCTTCATCTCCACGTCTGAAAGGTGACATCTGGCGTAACCGGCTGATAATAGGGGGAAGTTCTTTGAGAACGATGTCAATATCTTCGTCTGTGCTGTAGGTAGATAATGAAAAGCGCAAAGAACCATGTGCATAGGTGAACGGAACGCCCATAGCACGCAAAACATGAGATGGTTCGAGAGAGCCGGAAGTACAGGCTGAGCCTGAGCTGGCACAGATGCCGAATTGATCGAGCATCAGCAGCATGGCTTCTCCTTCAATATACTTGAAGGCAATGGACAGAGTGTTAGGCAGTCTCATTGCAGTATCGCCGTTGATGATAGAATCTGGAATTGCTGCCATGAGGCCTTTTTCAAGGCGGTCACGCATAGCCCGTACCCGGGTGTTCTCATCATCAATATGTTTAACAGCAAGTTCCATGGCTGTTCCGAGGCCGACTATGCCAGGAATATTTTCAGTTCCACCTCTACGCCCGTGTTCTTGATGTCCGCCAAGCATGAACGGGCGGAAAGGAGTATTGCGGCGTAAGTACATGGCACCGACCCCTTTGGGGGCATGAATTTTGTGTCCGGAAAGAACGAGATAGTCCACTGGGAGTTTTTTGAGATCAATAGGAATCTTGCCCACAGCCTGAACTGCATCAGTGTGGAAAAGTACGTCATGCTCTTTGGCAATATCCACCATTTCTTCGATAGGGGATATTACACCTGATTCGTTGTTTGCATACATTACAGAGATCAGGGCTGTATCTGGTCTGATGGCGGCGCGATACTCATCAATGTTAAAATGGCCTTTGGAATCAACACCGAGGTAGGTCACGGAGTATCCCTTGCGCTCGTAATGCTTAGCAACATTAAGCACTGCAGGGTGCTCAATACGGGTGGTGATAATATGTTTCTTTTCCGGCTGGGATTCGAGAGCGGAGAAGATAGCAGTGTTATCGCCCTCGGTTCCACAGGAAGTGAAGATTATTTCATCAGAATCACAGCCTAAGCCGGCTGCAATCTTTTCACGGGCCTGTGAAAGAAACAGACCTGATTTGCCTCCGAGACGATGCATTGAGGATGGATTTCCGTATTCCTCTCCGAGTAAAGGCATAATTGCTTCACGGACTTCCGGGGCAACCATTGTTGTCGCGTTGTTATCTAAATATACAGAACTCATATTAAGCCTCCCGCACGGTAATGGCTTCTTCGACAGTTTCCTTGAGTCTGCGCTCAACAAAGTCCTTGAGGGTGTGTCCGCTTGAAGGGCAGCCTACACAAGCGCCGCGCAGGGAAACAATAACTTCACTGCCGTCAATATCAATAAGTTCTATGTCACCGCCGTCCTTAGCTAGGGCGGGGCGGATTTCTTCTTCAATAGTTTTGGTCACAAGCTGGAAGCGCTTAATGTTGGTCAGTTTGACGGCCTTTTCCGGTTGCGGAGAAGTTTCAGCAGCCTTTCCGGTGCGCACTTCAGTAATTATTTCCTGAATGCGCCCGTGACAGTCTTCGCAACCGCCGCCGGCCTTGGTGAAGTTAGTAACTTCTTCAAGAGTGGTCAGTCCGTTATCAAGTACAGCACGCTTGATCTGCAGATCCGTGACACCGAAGCACTTACAGACAATCTCCCCTTCTGGAGCCGGTGCAGCTTCAAGACCGCGATACTTGCGAATGGCATCTTCAAGTGCTTCCTGCCCCATGACGGAACAATGCATTTTTTCCTTGGGGAGACCTCCAAGGGCCTCTGCTATTTCCTTGTTAGAGACTTTTTCAGCTTCTTCAACAGTCATCCCTTTGATCATTTCAGTCAGGATTGAACTGGAAGCAATAGCACTTGCGCAGCCGAAAGTCTGGAACTTAGCATCTTCAATGAGTCCGTCTTCATCAATCTTGAGGAACAGACGCAATGCATCTCCACATGACAGGGAGCCTACTTCACCGATAGCATCAGCGTCATCAATAGTTCCCGCATTTTTGGGGTCCAGAAAATGTTCTCTTACCTTATCTGTATATTCCCACATGGTAATCTCCGTATCCCCAAAGCGGGGGTGAACTTGATTTTTGAAGTCGATCAGCAATTGTGACCATACTCCTTGTGATTATTAAAATATACGCACTTGTCGTCTATTGTGAAGCAGAAATCGTTGTATCCGCTATTCTATTGCATAATTTCATACCAATTTGGTATGATTTATTCTACGCTCAAACCCAAAGGTCTGCAAGAACTATATACCCGTACAGTCTTACTTTAGGTCTGAATAAAGAAAAAACAAGTAGCAGATTAAAATAAATTTGGTTTTATATAATCAACTCTTGTAGATTTGCGGTGTTAATTCGCCTTTTATAACCGCAAGGCCGCCCCGGCCCATGACTTCCATTTCTTCAAGCCCGGTAACAACCTGCACAGGGGCAATAAAGTCAACAATCTCAGCTACTGAATCAACCAGTCTTTGACTTTTGGCCACCCCTCCAGTGAGGATAACGGCATTAACCGGACGTTTCTGAGAGTCATTTTTCATGAGAGCGGGGATGAAAGAGCAGATATGTTTACTGATGTTATAGACCAGAGCTTCAAAAACCAGTTTGGCTTCATGGTCGCCGTTGTCCATACGTTTTTCAACCTCGCGCATATCGTTAGTTTTTAGAAGGCCTAACACACCGCATCTGGAGGTAATGGTCTTGCGCATTTCAGCGAAACTGTATTTACCTGACTCCACAAGTTCCAGTACTGGCAGCACAGGCAGAGCTCCAGACCTTTCCGGGCTGAAAGGGCCTTCCCCGTCAAGGGCGTTAATGACGTCTACTACCTTGCCGTCACGGTGAGCACCTATGGAGATTCCGCCGCCCATGTGAGCCACGATAAATTTGCTCTCTTCATATTTAATTTTCAGCTTCGCAGAAATACTGCGGGCAACACCTCGCTGGCTGAGAGCATGGAATACACTGCGTCTTTTTATTTCCGGTAGACCGGTAATCTTGGCTACAGGGTCCATTTCATCCGTAACAACTGAATCCATGATCATGGAAGGGACTCCCCATTTTTCTGCCAGATCACGGGCGATAATCGCTCCCAGATTACATGGGTGAACACCATATCGGCCACTGGTAAGGTCAGAGATCATCTCATCATTAATAGAGTAAGGACCGCCGGGAATGGCATGTAACAATCCACCACGTCCCACAACCATGTCAGGCAATCCTTTGTCTAGTTCTTCTTTAATAAGACCCATAATAGCAGTACTTCTAAAGTCTTTCTGCTCCATTACTGTTGAAAATCTATCTATACTCTCGCGGGGATGACGTACTTCGGCGTCAAAACATATTGTTTCCTCACAGAAAAAAGCTACTTTAGTAGAAGTGGAACCGGGATTGATCACAAGAATTTTCGGGGGCATTAACTGTCTCCATTAGTTCAGTGCAGAATTATCCTTTTATTATGTGCTAAAATTAAAAAAACTAAAGCTATGCAATTTGATCCCCAGATTGCATTTGAAAAATGGCATACAACTTTAGTCCTTTCCTTGACTAAGGTCAGGCTGACATTAATTATAAAAATACTTTATACTCGTTTTACAGTGGTCATTCTTTTTATATCAAATCCAATATTTACAACCGGTTGAAAATAGCACTACAGGCAGCCAAGTATGACACTCAAAGTTGTTCCTATTAATACCCTCACAGCGACACGTAGAAAAATTCTGTATGCAGCATATAAGTGCGCTGCCAAGTGCGGCTTTAATCGCCTTGATGTGGATGAGATTGTTTTAAAAGCCGGGGTTTCCCGCAAGATTTTATACAGCTATTTTAATGGCCTGGAAAATATGATGGCTGAACTGGGAGGATCTGGCATTTACTGGCCCACCACTGAAGAGCTTCTAGCCAACGCGCCGGCTGATTTTCCAGATATTGATCCGGAAAAACAAGTCGGTGCTTTTTTTGTTGCTTTAAGACGTACGCTGGACACACGCCCAGACACCTTGCGTATGCTGGCCTGGGAAATGCTTGAGCGAAGTCCTGTTTCAGAAGAGCTGGAAGATGTGCGGGTCAGGACAGCCCTTGAATTTTTTGAGCATATGAATCCGGATGTACCTGACCACGTGGATCTGGCTGCAGCCGTGGCTCTGCTCGGGGGGGGCATTTCGTATCTTGCTATCCGGTCCTTGAATACCAAAACTTTTGGCGGAGTAAGCCTGCAGGATGAAATCGGTTGGGATCGCATGGAGCAGGCAATGTACCAGATGCTTAAAGGGTTGTTATATCCTGACAGAACCTGATTATTTGCGCAGCCTGAAGAACATCACTAGCGGTGATGAAACAATCATAACCAGTAGTGCAAGGTTTGGCGGGAGAACCTGTTGTACTCCAATGCAAATGCCCAGAACGATTAAGAACCAGGGCAGCCATCCCGCAACATAAATCTGTCCGATAGGTCCGAACACAAGACTCAGCAAACAGCCGATCCAAAGAACTCCCGGTTTAGTCCTACGCAATCTCAGTCCAAGCCATATGGGAAAGAGTGTTGCACCAATTATCAGGACTAAAGCGACAGCTTCGTTAATTCCAAAGTTAGTCATTATACACGCCTCCAGTGTCTTTTTAGGTCAGTACCTCTGATATTTTTTAAAAATTAAAAAGATCTTTGAATTTTTCAATCCACTTTATTTGTTCCTGCGTCAGTTTGTGGAAGTCCTGCATAAATAACTTTAATCGTAACAATGGGAAAGGTTAAAATATTTACAGCTGGTTCTTTTACAGGGGAGGCCTCGGTGCAGAACGGTGGCAACATTGACCCGCTGATCAAAGAAGATTAAAACAACCGACAAGAGCAAACGTATAACCTTTAACTGTGCCAGCGAGGGGCCATGAAAGGTAAAAACAAAAAAGACGCAATTTTATATGCAGCTCAGGAGACATTCGGGCGTTATGGTTATGCCGGAACGACTGTTAAAATGATTTCTGAGCGGGCAGGGGTGGCATTTGGTCTTGTCTCACATTATTTTGGTTCCAAAGAAGAACTCTTTGTTACTGCCGGGGTCGCACTTGTTGACGATTTGATGGAGTATCTGACCGAGGAAATTCGTAAAGCCAGTTCGGGAATTGAAGGTATCCAGCTTTTTATGAAAAGCTATTTGAGCTACACATTGCAGCATCGCAATACTTTTCCGGTTTTGTTGCGCTGTTCTCCTTTCTCAGATGTGCAGATAGATATGGATCGCACTAAAATATCTATTAAATTTCAACAGCTTTTGAATATTATTAGAGAGTGTGTAGAACGGGGTATAGAAGATGGAACCATCAGGGATCTTTCCATCGATGACACAACCACTATCGTTTATTCAAACATTGTAGGTACTGTCAGGACACGTTTTCTTTCTCCCTATGACCTGCCGAATCTTTACGAAGAAACCACTGAGTTTGTTGTCAGAAGTATAAAGACAAGAGACTAAAATTTTCTATACCTTTTTATTGAAGGAGCGTCTGGGGTGCTGGACGTTCCTTCTGCCTTTTTTAAGACTTGCTTGACACTTTTTATTTCGTCTTCCATGTTGCCTTCATGAAAACAATTTACCATTTAGCTGGCAAATCAGCCTGTTCAGTATTTCTACTTTTAGCCATTGCTTTTTTCTGTACACTTATCCCTATTAAAGCGCAGGCTCACCCTCATGTCTTTGTAGATTGTTCCCTGACTTTTGAATTTGATGAGCAGGGGCTTAAAGGGGTTCGCCAGAAATGGTGGTTCGATGAGATGTTTGCAGCTATGATTCTCGGCGATTTTGACGTGAACCATGATAACGTGTTGACCTCGGATGAAGCAAAGGCTCTGGAAAACGGAGCTTTTGTTAATTTGAAAAATTTTGATTACTTCACTCGTATTGTTGTTGACGGTAAACAATTCAAATCCGTTGATGCGGTTGAATTTAAACCTGCAATTGAAGACTCAACTCTTGTATATAATTTTTTTGTTCCTTTGCGAATTGAAGATGACAATAATAAACATATTGTGATGGTCGCTATTTTTGATGAAAGTTTTTACACATCAATACAGATGGACCCGCAAAATAAAGTCTTGAATATTCCTGCCGGATTTAAGTTAACCCTGAATCTGGAGCCTGTTGCGGAGATGGCTTATTTTTTTGATCAAATAGTCCCAGAAGCCGCAGTTCTTACCCTGCTTCCCAAATAGTGAAATATGAAAAAAACAGTATTTTTTTTAGCACTGATATTGACTTTTACTTTCGTAATCTTTTCATACGTGTCGCCTGTACAAAGTGCCACCAATCCTTTTTTGGCACCGCAAAAACAGGAGACTGAACAGGTTCAACCTCCTGAAAGGTCATCCCGTTTTTCGGCTCGTAAAGCTCAGAAAGAAACTTCAAGCGGGGTCTATGGTCTTGTCATGGCAAAAGTGACTATGCTGCAAAAGGAGATCAGGTCTGAGTTGACTGGGTTTGCTCGGGATATAAAGAAAAATCCTTATGGAAAGTCGCTGTGGATGTTTCTATGTTTTTCTTTTGTGTACGGCATCGTTCATGCGGTCGGTCCCGGTCACGGTAAATCGGTGGTCTGCGCCTATTTTATATCCAGAGGCGGATCCATGTTTGCCGCATCATTTATGTCGTGGCTCATTACCCTTGTGCATGTAGGGTCTGCAACAGTCGCTATATGTCTCACCTACTTTTTTTTCAGCAGCGGTATGTCTGGTTTTGAAAGTATGAACCATCGTTTGCAGACAGCGAGCTTTGCTCTGGTCACCTTGATGGGGGGGTGGCTGGTTGTGGAAGCTTTGCGTTCTTTTTTTAGAAAGAAGAAACAGAGCTGCACGCCGGTAAAACAGAGCTCATTGAAAGAAATAGCACTTGTTGCTTTGGTGACTGGAATAGTGCCCTGCCCCGGTGCAGCAATTATATTAGCTTACACTCTTTCAACCGGGATACTTTGGGCTGGTTTGATTGCTATGCTGTTTTTAGCAACAGGGATGGCATTTACGACAACTCTTTTTGCTTTAACTGCTGCTAAAACAAGGTGCATAATGGACAGTGCAAGCATGACTGGCAGGCTTGGGATGATTTATTCTATTTTGTCCTTGGCGGGTGCAGTTGTCATTTTGGCTTTTGGCTTACTTATGCTTTCGGCTCACCTCGGATAACCAATCAAATCAGTAGATACTTATTACTCTTTCCATGACAGAACTGCTAGTTAGTGCTATAAAAACAATAAGTTCCTTTCTATTGTTCTTTGGGAACTGGCTTTTTACGCTAAAAAGATATTGAAATGTATATGATAGTTCTGAAATCGTGGACCGCGACTTGAATCTGTTGCTGCCGGAGAGTTGCTGAGGATGATTACCCTGGTTGGTTATGAAAACGTAACACCCCTGCATGAAGGGAATGAGATGAGCCTGTGCAGGGCGATTCGAAAATATGATGATTTTCCTGTTTTAATAAAATTTCCAAATTCAGACCTTCCTTCCCCAAGAATTTTATCCGGGTTGAAAAATGAGTATGCAGCCTCTCAGGAAATAGACAATTCCAGTGTAATTCAGGCTGTAACTCTGCATCGTACCGATAATTCACTAGCTCTTATTCTTGAAGATAAAGACTACCTGTTGCTTAATGAATTGAAAAATAGCAAGGAAGTCGATCTTATTAAAAAGATTAAAATAGCCGTCCGGATAGCCAAATCCATGAGTCTGATCCATTCAAAAGGATTTTTGCATCGAAATATACGACCGGACAGCATTGCGCTTACTGGTGACTTTACAGAAGTAGCATTTACTAATTTACAATACAGTTCCCGTATCTCGGACACTTATTCCAGTAAAAATACCGGGTTAATCTCAGATGAAAATATAGCTTATATTTCACCGGAGCAAAGCGGAAGAATCAGCGGTGAACTGGATCGCCGTTCAGATTTTTATTCGCTGGGGGTTACCTTATTTGAGTTTTTTACAGGACGCCCGCCATTTATCGCAAGAGATGCTTTAGAATTGATACACAGTCATCTGGCAAAAGAACCTCCTATTCCCCATGAAATGAATAAAGATGTTCCGGAATCTATTTCGGCTGTTATTTTGAAACTTCTCGCTAAAAATCCCGGGGATCGATACCAGTCGACCCATGGAATTATTCAGGATTTGAAGTCCTGCCTCAGGATTATTAAAAAGCATGAATCGCAGGAAGGTTTTTCAGTCGGAAGTCAGGATATTTCTGATGCCTTTACTCTTTCAAGACGTCTGTTCGGCAGGAAGACAGAAAAAGGTATACTTCTAGAGGCTTATCATAAAATTTCGCTTGGAGGTTGCGAAGTTGTAATGGTTCGCGGGGAACCGGGGTGTGGTAAAACTACGCTTGTTAAATCTATCAGCAAGCGGGTTTTTGAAGACAGGGGCGAATTTATTTCCGGTAAGTTTGACCAGTATAGACGTAATCGACCATATAGTGCTGTTATTCAGGCTTTTCAAGAGATGCTCCGTAAAAGACTGGATAGCTCGGCTCCGGTCATAGAAGCTTGGAAAAGACGTATTATCAATGCCTTGGGGAGCAACGCAGGATTAATTACAGAAGTGATACCTGAACTGGAGCAACTTATAGGTCGTCAAACACCGCCGTCTGAACTGCCTTCTGCGGAATCTCGAAATAGATTCAATCTGACTTTTATCAATTTTATTAAAGTCTTTCCCAGTATGGACAAGGCGCTTGTTCTTTTTCTTGATGACCTGCAGTGGGCTGATTCTTCAACTGTCAGTCTCATTAAAAGACTGCTTGAGGATCAGGAAATTTCGTATCTGATGCTTATCGGGGCCTACCGGACAAGCCATCCTCTTGATGAAAATATATTGACTATGTTCACGGAGCTGGAGGAATTAAGTACAAACGTTGAGACTCTTACTTTGGACCGTCTCAAATTGCGTCATGTTCATGGTTTTGTCAGTCGAACCTTACGTTCTGAGAGAAAGCGTACAGAGGAGTTGACTCGTCTTATCTACAACAGGACAGGGGGAAACCCGCTATTTGTTCGAGAATACCTACGCAATTTATATCGGGGCGGGCTCATAGAATTTAATCCGTCTAAAACTCGTTGGGAATGGGACTTGAAAGCCATAAGGGATATTTCCATGGATGGAAATATTGTTGAGCTTATGGCCGATAAAATTATGGGTCAGCCTCTTGAAGGTCAGGACATTCTTAAGGCGGCATCATGCATAGGTGGCAAGTTTGATTTGCGTATCCTTGTTGCCGTCAGCGATACTCCGGAAGATCTGGTTGTTGATTTTATGAATCTAGCCCTGCAGGAGGGGTTAATTGTATCTGAAGACGATATTCCGAAAGCGATAATAAGTCTCGATGCAGAAATTAATTCTCCCCAATTTCTATCCTTTATGCACGATAGAGTGCAGCAGGCAGCATATTCCATGTTGAGCGCTACGGAAAAGAATATGCTGCACCTAAGAATAGGAAGGGCGATGCTTGAAATTTTTAGCGAGTCGGAAATCGATGAGATGGTTTTTGAAATCGCCGCACAGTTCAGTTCTTGTGTTAGTGAATTATCTGACCCGGGAGAAAGAGATACAGTTGCTGAAATATTTTTAAGATCTGGAAGAAAAGCTAAACGAAGTTCTGCATTTGAGCTGGCTGCAAAGTACATCGCAGCAGCAGCAGCACGTCTTATGAGTAAAGATTGCTGGCAAGAGGATTATCAGAAAAGTTATAATCTGCATCTGGATTGGTTTGAGTGTGATTATCTCAGCGGGTCTGTCAAACATGCTGAAGAAGTTTTTAAAAAACTGTTAAGTCATGCAACAGATAGAAGTGATATTGTTCGTGCAAGTATAACCAAAATTCAGCTTTATTTTGATCAGAGTCGCTACCATGATGCTGTGAAAATTGGTACTGAGATGCTTGAATTATATAAGGCCGGAATTCCCATTCAGCCTGATAGAATTACAATGACTGTTGAGTTGCTTAAAACTAGAATTGCGCTTCGCGGTAAAAAAACAGAACAACTTTTTAATCAACCTGAAATGAGCAGTCGGGATCATCAGGAAATCATGCGTATCCTGATGTACACAATTGCTCCTGCATATATGTTTAATAAGGAGCTGGTCTTCTTAATGATCTTGAAAATGATCAGGATCACTTTAAAGTTTGGCAATGCTCCCTCCTCTGCCTACGGGTATATGTTTTACGCAATGTTTTTAGCAGCCAAAGATTTTTCATTTGACAAATCAAAGCAGTTTACAAAGCTTGCCGTTGATCTCAATAAGCATTTTAAGAACTCTGAGCTTGAAACAAAAATTAATATGCTCAGAGGAGGGATGCATGACCATTGGCATGTCTCTTTATCTCAAAATGTCAGTACCCTAGAAAAAGCATATCAGAGCGGATTGCTTTACGGCGATACAGCCTATGCCAGATATTCGGCATATTTTATTGTTTATTACAAATTTTTACAGGGTAATTCTATCTCGGATGTATATAGTTCTGCAGAAAAGTTTACTAACTTCATTCGTAAAAACAAAAATTCTCTAAGCACAGGAAACTTAAATCTTGCTATCCAGATGTGTAAAAGTCTGGAAGGAAAAACATTTACTCCGGGTTACCTTGACGACGATAATTTTAGAGAAGCCAAGCTGATAAGTGTTGCTAAAAGCAGTGGGTCCGAAGTTATTGAACACTGGGCAGGCATGTCCAAAATAATAACTTTGACTATCTTTGGTTATCACCGCAAGGCTCTTGATTGTATAGAATCAATATATGACGATATAGGTGATACTCTTTTTGGTATGTACATTGTGCCTGTTTTTCATTTCTTTAGTATTGTCAACATGAGCGCTGTATATGCTGATTCATCCGGGAGCGAACAAAGGAAATATTTAAAAAGTATAAAAAGTTCTCTTAAAAAATTAGAGCGGTGGCAGCTAAACTGCCCTGAAAATTTTAGGCATTTATACTTAATAGCTAAGGCTGAGTTATCAAAGCTGACTGGAAAATTCAATGAAGGTATTTTTCTTTACGAAGAGGCTATCCGTAGCAGTGTTAAAGTCGGTTCCAATTGCTTCGCTGCCTTAGCTTGTGAGTTCGCCGCTAAATTTCATTTTACTATAGGAGGCAAAAGGTCCGGTCTGACTTTACTGGGAGAAGCTTGCCAATTTTATCGCAAATGGGGAGCAGCGGCCAAGGTTAAGCGTCTCATGCGTGAACATCGTTTATTGCAAAGCGAAGCGTTTCCTTCTTTTACTGAGATGGACAAAAATGAACAGTCAGGAAATTCCAAAACAAATTATTCTCTGGATATATCTGCAGTAGTTAAGGCCTCGCAAGCGATCTCAGGAGAAATTGTTCTTGATAGGCTGCTTGATAAGCTTATGCGTATTGTTATTGAAAATGCAGGAGCGCAAAAAGCAACTTTATTATTGAACAATAAAAATACATTGGAACTCACAGCCCATGCTTTTGTTTCAGAACATGGGATAACCACACGGGTTAAGCCTAGTCAGGATCAGGACCTTTATTGCAATAGCATTGTCAATTATGTGCTTCGGTCTAAAGATAATATCGTGTTGCGTGATGCCGGAGTGCAGGGGCCGTTCACCATTGATAGTTACATCATCAGGACTAAGCCTAAATCAATTCTGGCAATGCCTGTTGTCAATCAGCAGATAATGCGTGGAGTTTTATATCTTGAAAACAACTTAAGCCCTGGTGTCTTTACAGAGGACAGGCTTGAAGTGCTTAACCTTCTTTGTTCGCAGGCCGCTATTTCTATCCAGAATGCCAGACTTTATTCAGATCTCAGAGATTCAGAAACTCAGCACCGTACTTTGCTGGAGAATATCAATGTAGGGGCTTTTAGGGCAGCTGCTGATACAGAGGGTAGACTGATCAAGGGGAATCGGGCTTTGGCGGAAATGTTCGGTTATCGCAGTTGGAACGAGTTCAAAAATATACCGGTAAGATCCCTTTTTATCGATTCAGAAATGCATCAAACCTTACTGAATGAACTCATCAAGGGAAACCCGATCCGTGATCGGGAAGTAAATATGCGTCGTCTTGATGGAACGCCTATCTGGATCAATATGACTGCCTCGCTGCGTAGAGACAGCAGTGAAAGAGACAACTGCATTGAAGGTGTTTTTGAAGATATCACCGAAAGAAGAAAAGCGCAGGAGCTTGAACGGGCCAAAGTTGCTGCTGATGCTGCAAACAAAGCCAAAAGTGATTTTCTGGCAAGTATGAGTCATGAAATCCGCACTCCCATGAATGCTATTCTAGGCATGGCCGACATGCTTTGGGAGTCAAAACTGAGCAAAGTTCAACGAAACTATGTGAAGCTTTTTAGGAATGCAGGAGAGAATCTGCTACTATTAATCAATGATATTCTCGACCTTTCAAAAATAGAAGCAGGGCAGATAATTCTTGAGGAAATAGATTTTAATCTGGAAGATCTTTTTGAGGAGATCGGTTCCATCTTTGCTCTCAGGGCACAGGCCAAAGGCATATCATTCTGCTGGCATATCTCATCTGATTTACCGCGTATCATTACCGGGGACCCTACAAGGATAAGGCAGGTCATAGTCAATCTTGTCGGTAACGCCCTGAAATTTACAGAGTCCGGTACCATTACTTTTGAAGGAGCACTTACAGAAGGTGGATTATTGCGGATTCTTATCCGTGATACCGGGGTGGGAATTCCTGTAGAAAAAATGAATTCTGTTTTTGACACATTTTCACAGGCTGATTCCTCCACAACCCGTAATTTTGGAGGAACGGGGTTAGGGTTGTCTATCTGCACAAGTATGGTTTCCAGTATGAATGGAGGGCTCTTTGTCAGCAGTGAAGAAGGCATCGGCTCTTCATTTGGGTTTACCATCAAGATCAGTATTCCTATGCAGCCGGAGCTTCCATTGCCACTGGTTGATATCCATATACTTTTAGTCGAAAAAGCAGTTGTCTGTCGGGATTATCTGGCACAAAGCCTGATTGATCTTGGAGCAAATGTTTATGTTGCTGAGGAAATAAATGAAGCCTCATCTAAAGCGGCAGAAATATCATTTGTCAGCTCCTGTAGTAATGTTCTCATTATTGGAACCCCGGTGGGAGAAGATGATCGTTTCGAAATATTGAAAAAACTTAAAAAAGAACTATGTCGCGATTGGAAATTAATCATGATAGTGGCGGCTAAACCTAAACCAAGAGCAACAGCCAGGGCAAAAAGGCTTGGTGCATCCTATGTGCATAGGCCCGTTCATCCGTTAGCAATTGCTGAAGAGATAAAATATGCGAGTACCTCTTTTACGGAGCAGATAGAGCCTACCGAGATTATCTGTAAAGATGATCCTCTGAAAAAGGCTGCCAATGAAGGAGCATCAATTCTATTGGTCGAAGACTCTGAAGACAATAGAATGGTCATTGATCTTTATCTCAAAAAAACGTCCTACAGTGTTGATTATGCTGTAAATGGTCAGGATGGTTTGAATAAATATATTGCAGGAAAGTATGATCTTATACTTATGGATATTCAGATGCCTGTTATGGACGGTTACGAAGCAACCATGGCGATCAGAAGCTATGAAGAGGAAAACAGTCTGGCGCAAGTGCCCATCCTTGCCCTGACTGCAAATGCTTTTCATGATGATGAACAAAAGTGTATTGAATGCGGCTGTACAGCACACATGGCTAAGCCTGTGAAAAAGAAAAAGCTTCTTAAGATAATTGAAGAATACCTAGGATTTAAGTGAAATACTTTACCAGCGACGAGTTAATACCGCGCTCCACGATTCGGGAATGTATTCTTCATATCCGCTTCCCACAGCTTCCAGAGGAATCATGGTCCCAGACAGGCTTATGGCGTAAGGCTTCATGAGTCGTAATGGATATTCTTCACTTTTAAGCTGAAAGCCGTTGCCTTTATTAAGGACTGTAAGCATCTCGGAGGGGCTCCGGCCCACAAGCACCGACTCGGGAAAAAAAGATGTTTCTGCTGTTTGGGTTGGCAGGCCGTCAAAAAGGGTTTTGCAGATAAAAATAAAATCTTCTTTCCATAAACTGCGGCCTACGCTTGGGAGTGTCTCATTACTGACATAGTGGAGCTTCTTGTTATCAAGAAAGCCGTAACTCTCAGTTTTTTTGGCATCGGCTACAATAACATTCCCAAGCCCCATTCTTCCAAGCACATCATTTGTGCGGTCAGCAACAATTTGGTTGCGCTCAATGCCAACAAGGGATGTATTGGAAAAACCGCTACGTCGAGCCTGAACACTCATGGCGAGCATCAGTATTCCTGTTCCCGAGCCTATATCTAATCCAGTGAAGACTTCCCCTCCAAGTTTTGGCTTTGATTCAGCAATAGTTTTAAAAATGTGGGCACTTTTGGGCAGATCTGCAAGCATGCACAGAGCAAAACCATATGAAAGTAAGTCCTTACGCAGGGCCAGGCAGTTTTCCAGGACATCGCTGCCCAGCCTGCGGTGAACAAACTGGTCAAAAAGCAAAGAGATTTCAGCTAATCCCAGTTCTTTTTCGTGAGACCCCGGATAAATATAAGCATGGAAAAATTTTATAAGGATATTCATTAACAGAGGACCGTCTAGTTCTACATCGGGACTTCCAGCCTTTTCAAGATCGGCTAGTAATGACGATTTGCTATAAATGTTCTCTGAGAGAACCGATTCCGGCATTGGCGGACGCTGTAACAAGCGAAGACTGGCTTTTTGTATCATTTCCCATACCTTGTAGTATTGAATTTTAATTTTCCAACTCTATCTTGCATCTTAACCTGTTTTGAAATCTATTTCTACATACCCGGTACAATTCCCGCTCAGCAGCCAGAGAGACAGGACAACTGTCAAAACCTAATTTTAACGGCTGAATCCATTTAAATTAATCTCTTCTGAAATGCAAAAATAACCGTTTTTACATGGATCGCCCATAAACTTGCACTTGACCTTTGTGCTAATCCTGATACGGACTTTCCAGCACATGCGGTGAACTGTCAATTTTCACAGCACTGATAAATCAATCTGCTGCAACATATATTCATCGCTGCCAGTCAATTTAGAACCAGACTCTTTTATACAGGAAATATATCCATGTCTGAAAATATAGATGCAAATATCAAAAAAGAAGTAGAACGCAGAAGGACTTTTGGCATTATCAGTCACCCTGATGCAGGTAAAACAACACTTACAGAAAAGCTCCTTCTCTATGGTGGAGCAATCCAGATGGCCGGGACCGTTAAGTCACGTAAAGCCAACCGCCATGCCACTTCTGACTGGATGGCTATGGAGCAGGAGCGTGGGATTTCGGTTACAACTTCAGTTATGAAATTCAATTACCGTGACTATGAGGTCAATCTTCTTGATACACCCGGTCACCAGGATTTCTCAGAAGATACTTACCGCGTTCTTACAGCTGTAGACTCCGCTCTCATGGTCATTGACTGTGCCAAGGGCGTTGAGGTCCAGACTAAGAAGTTGATGGAAGTCTGCCGTATGCGTGATACCCCGATCATCACCTTCATCAACAAAATGGACCGTGAAGGTGTTGATCCTTTTGATCTGCTGCAAGATATTGAGGATACTCTCCAAATTGAATGTGCGCCCCTTAGCTGGCCTATCGGTATGGGATCTGATTTCAAGGGTACTTACAATATTCATAAAGGGGAGCTGCACCTCTTTTCTGCTGTCCACGGCGGAGGAATACAAGAGGGCGAAGTAATCAAGGATCTTAGCAGTTCTCGTCTTGACGAGCTTCTTGGTGATCAGGCTGATCAATTACGGGAAGAGCTGGAACTTCTTGAAGGGGCCGGATATCCCTTTGACAAGGAACGCTATCTCGCAGGTAAGCAGACTCCAGTCTTTTTTGGAAGTGCCATCAACAACTTTGGAGTACAGGAAATGTTGGACTCTTTTGTTGAACTTGCCCCGCATCCGCGTCCAAGAGCAACAAAGACCCGCGAAGTTTCCCCTTTCGAAAGTGATTTCTCTGCTGTTGCTTTTAAAATTCAGGCAAATATGGATCCGGCTCATCGTGACCGTATCGCATTTGTACGCATCTGTTCCGGTAAGTTTACGCGTGGAATGAAGGTTCGCCATCACCGCATTGGCAAAGACGTTCAGATTGCCAATGCAACTATTTTTATGGCTCAGGACCGTACTGGAGTTGAAGAAGCATGGCCCGGCGATATCATCGGGGTGCACAACCACGGAACTATCAAAATAGGTGACACTTTCACCTCATCGAAAGAGGAACTTAAGTTCACAGGTATTCCCAACTTTGCACCGGAACATTTTCGCCGTGTTATCCTCAGAGACCCGCTGAAAAGCAAGCAGCTTAACAAAGGATTGCACCAGCTGGCTGAAGAGGGCGCGGTTCAGCTTTTCAAACCTTTAGGCAACAACGATAATATTCTTGGTGCAGTAGGACTTTTACAGTTTGATGTGATTATGTCCCGCCTCAAGGATGAATATGGTGTAAGTGCACTTTATGAACCTGTTGAATATCATACTGCGCGCTGGATACACAGTGATGACAGTAAAGAGATAGATGGGATTAAAAAGCGTTATCCTCGATTTGTTGCCCTTGATGGTGATGAAAATTTAACTTTTCTTGCTCCCAGTCAGTGGCGCCTGCAACAGGCAGAAGAAGAATGGCCGAATATTGAGTTTCACAAGACAAGGGAACATCAATAGCCGGTTATTACCGGTTTGCAGAACTGGAACAATCGGGACTTATTAATGCACATCTTTGCACAAAGGATGTGCTGAAAATGTAACATAGGGTTGACGAACCCTTAATAGGTTAATATTCAAGAACAGATCAATTAAAGCTTCAGGGTCGGGGCTTCGGGGAAAAGTGCTTTTTTTAGAGTGAAATTTCGTAGTATTGTCCGGCCGGTTTTGAATGATTCACGGATGAGAATCAGAATATTCTCCTGCCCGCCCGTGGTTTTTCAGGTTTGAATACCTGAAGCATCACGGGCCGGTAGGAATTATTTGTTGCAGATTGCGACAAGATACAACAACTACCGGAAAAGTTTTTATTTCTATGCAAGTACCTGATAAATATAAAAGAAAATTTACAAAAGACGAGATAAATGAACTTCCTCTACGCCAGTATGAAGGTCCTATCAGACTTATAGATACCGAAGAGGAAGTGCCTGAGGCAATTGAGGCGCTTTGTCAGTGCAGACTGCTTGGATTCGATACAGAGACCAGACCTGTTTTTCGCAAAGGAGTTTCCTATCCTCCTTCTCTGATTCAGCTTGCCACTGATGATTGTGTCTATTTGCTTCATCTTAATCACATTTCCCTTTCAGATTACATTAAGAATCTTCTTGCTTCTGCCGAGATCATCAAGACCGGAGTCGCTGTGATTAATGATGTAAAGGAATTGCGGCAGGTTTCTTCGTTTGAAGGAAAAGGTTTTGTGGATCTTGGTGATCTAGCCCGATCACT
>JMSU01000185.1_pt1 | contig 22964 bp, 18 predicted proteins | sample 179011 | NCBI WGS metagenome assembly JMSU01 (sample SAMN02769580, study PRJNA246767) | bioreactor metagenome | isolation source: Culture-1 Bioreactor ArsB derived from microbial biomass from the upper 2 cm... | place: Germany: Bremen | collected day 87 after inoculation
TTTCCAAGCTGTGATTCTTCAACTGCAAGCTCTGATATTTTCTTTGAATTTTCTTCTTTAACAATAGCCCATGCTATTGCCTTAACTAGTTTGTCAACTTGGTCTTGTGTATAGTTTTCAATTTTTGCTTGAGCAGCTCTAGCTCTTTCAATAAGTGATGCAACATATCCTCCTGCTACTTCATTCATTTTTAAACCGCCTCCCTAATCAAATAAATTTGTTTAAGTTTTATACAACTTGAAAACCTGAATCATCTACCAATACACGTTTTATGCTTCCATAGGCAGATACAGGGGTATAGGCGCCAGTTACACTTCCAATAGGATTACTAGTAACCTTAATTTCAAAGCTTATTCCTTCCCCTTCTACCGAAATAACATGAGAGTTCGTTACTACTCCTGGATCAGAAATAATTGTGGACTGTGTTCTATCAAAGCCTAAACTGGCAAGGGCAAGTACAGCATGAACGTTAACATTTCTTGGATAAGCTTCACATGCCCCCCTTGCATTACCATCATATAGAATAGCTTTTTCTTTATCATTACGTCCTAGACTTTTAGGATTTTTAATTGTTTCAATCCTTACGCTTTTTATAATTTCTTTTCCATCTGTTATACCATCGAGTCCTAATATTGCTCCATGAGGTATATATACTTTTGTATTATGCTTTTCACATAACTCACTTACTTGATTATAAAACTCTTCATCTGCCAAGGAAGTAATAGAAAAAATCAACATATTAGTATGCTTTAATATTTGAGGTGCATACTTCTTAACCACATCAGCATGTGCGGCTTCAACTATTAAATCGACACCTGTTATATCATCTTGGGTAATATCCTCCAATACTGGAACTGGTGTATCCTTTACGTCTTTTGCAAATGGATCTAGTATAAACCCTATTCTATTTTCAGTTTCTTCTATCAATTTTTTAGTTACATATCTTCCGATAGTACCATATCCTAGTAGCCCTATTTTTTTCATAAAATCACCTCCATGAAATACTTCTTCACATCAAAATTTAGAAGCTATAAACTGGTTTAGATTATCCAATTTGCATTCAAAAGATTTTAAATCATGCGCCTTAAATGCAGAAGTATATTTCAGCCCACTTCCAGTTAGGACACATGCTATACTTTCTCTGCCGCTCAAATAGCCTTCATCTTTCATTTTCTTTACTGCAGCCAAGGTAACTGCCGATGCAGGCTGTACAAATAATCCTATCTTAGCTAATTGTCTTTGAGAATTAATTATCATTTCTTCATCTACTGCTACACATATCCCTTTGTTAGCCTTAACCGTTCTTAAGACTTGATTACCACTCGGAGGATATGGGTTTTTAATAGCATGGGCAATAGTATTTGGATTTGCTATTCTCTCTATTTCATCTTCACCTTTTACATATGCATTATAGATTGGCGCGCAGCCACTTGCCTGTGCACAAATCATCTTAGGAACTTTTTCAATCAGTCCACATTTTTTGAATTCCTGAAATCCTTTTTCTATTCCTCTAAAATGACCTCCAGCACTTGTGGGAACTACAACATAATCAGGTACTTTAAAATTTGTCTGTTCACAAATTTCGAAGGCTAAGGTTTTATATCCTTCCACGCGGAATGGAGCATCTGAATTAATAAAACAAATATCTTGCTCTCTGCCAACTTTAAGACTTTCAAAATAAAGCTTTCCATAATCTCCATCAACTTTAATAAGATGAGGATTATATATAACAACTGGACTCAATTTTTCAATAGGAATGTTCTTATTGACCAATATGAATGTTTCCAAATTTGTCTTACTTCCATAAGCCGCAACTGATACAGCCATATTACCTGTAGAGACTGTTCCGATTTTATTAAATCCTAGTTTAATTGCATGTAATATGGCTGTAGCTGTACCTCTATCCTTAAAGGACCATGTGGGATTAACACTCTCATTTTTCAAGAACAAATTACCAATGCCAATCTCCTTGGCAAGCTTTCTTGACTGTATCAAAGGTGTAAATCCTTCTCCTAACGATACTTTCTTGTTCATTTCTAACAAAGGAAAAAAATCAGCATATCTTTCATATACTGTCTGATTTAATATGTTTCCTTCACATATTTTTCCTTTTGTAATCATCTCTACCTCTAAGGGCTCGTTACAAACATCACAGCGGTATAAGATACTATCTGTTGAAAATACTTTACAACATTTTGTACAAATCAACTTAATATTTTTCAATGTCAACCTCCTATTGTGTAATATATCTCTACAAAAGCTCTATTTACATATACAATAATTGAATGGTCTTCAAGTAGGATATAATTTCCACCTGAAGACCTGATATAATACTGTTACTCTAAGTTAAATCTATTTTTTACAACGCCACTTAGTAAATATAATGTCATCCACACTGCAGTATGGCTTGATGCATTTCCAGGATCTTTAGATGGATATATCTCAACATAGTCAAATCCATCTACACCTGCTTTTCCACATTCATGAAGCATCATGCTAAGCTCAAAAGAGCTTAATCCACATGGATCAGGAGGTCCTCCAGGATTAAAAGCCACATCTAATATATCACTACAAACAGTAACATAAACTGCTTCTGTTCCATCCTTAGCAATCTCTATGGCTTTCTTTACAGCTTTTTGAAACCCTTCTAGTTTAATTTCTGTTGTAGTAATTATAGATGCGCCCTTTTCTCTAGCAACTTTTATTCCATCGGGATTGTTTCTTGGTCCTCTAATACCAATATGCACTATGTTTTTAGGGTCTATCCCCTCTACCTCATATAATCTATGAAGAGGTGAACATCTTGCATATAGCTCCTCTCCAAAGCTCTTCATGTTATCCATATGGGCATCAAAATGTATAATTCCGATATTTCCATTATGTTTCTTCGCTAATGCCTTTATTAATGGATATGAAACTGAATGATCTCCACCGAAGGTCACAGGAAATGCTCCATTTTGGATGATCTCATCAACTTTTTTCTCAATGTAAGAAAATGTTTCTAGATCATTGCCACTGTGTACTGCGGTGTCTCCATAATCTCCACCAGTAAAATAGTCGAAAATATCCATATCCATATCAGCTAGATAACCAGCATATCTTGCAGACGCAGTTCTTATTGTTTTTGTAGCTAATTCACAACCTGAAAAAGGTCCCCATGTACATGGACCCTCCCAAGGAGCACCCATAAATGCTACATCGTAGTTTTTCAGTTCATCCACTGTGTCAATCTTTGGCAATCCCAAAAATGTTGGCGTACCGCTATAAATTTCTGGTATAACTCTTTCTGGAACATAACATATAGGTTTGTTGTCCATAAAATCACCCCTTCACAATTATATTGTCGCGCGACCGATTACATTATCATTATATATCATCCAAAGCAATATTTCAATAATAATTTTATATTGTCGCATAACTTTCTGCATTGTCATATTCATATTAGTGTTGACGTTACTTCTTTTTTTTGAGAGAATAGTTAGAAGTAAATATACAATAAGTTTTTTTCTAACAAAATGGACATAGCTAAAAAAAAGCTTTTTTTAACAAATAGAACTGTTTTATCTATCATTAAAACTTTTAAATAAGTAAAAAAACTGGAGGTCTTTTAATGAAAGGTCAAGTTAGAACTATACAATCTGTACAAAGAGCTATAGATATTTTAAATTGCTTTAACAGCGAAAATCCTAAACTATCACTTGCAGAAATCAGTGATAAACTAGGCTTAAATATAAGTACTACCCGTGGTATTATTAACACTTTAATGGTTAATGAATTGGTCTATCTTAATGCTAAGGATGGTAAATATCGTCTAGGGTTAAATTTTATCGAAAAAGGAAATTTAGTATATGAACATAATCTTAATAATATCAAAGAGGTTGCTTCCCCATTTTTAGCAGCTTTATCTGATAAATTTAAGGTATCAAGTAGACTACAATTATTATCAAATTTAAATATATTTTCTGTTGAAACAGTTAACCCTAAAGATTCTCATTATATATTAACTACTAGAATAGGTACACCTCTTCCATTGCATTCAACTGCTTCTGGGAAGTTAGCTCTATTTTATCTGCCTACGGAAAAAAGAAATTCAATACTTGAAAAATTAGAAATATCAAAACTCACTAATAAAACAATAACCGACAAGGATGAGATAATAGAAGAGTTAGAAAAGATAAGAATATCTGGATATTCTATTGAAGATGAAGAAACTGAATTAGGTATAAGCAGTATTGCAGCTCCAATATTGCTTAATGAGAATAACATTATTGGCACTATTAGCATAATGGGCCCAACAACACTTATTAACGATATATTAGATAATGCATCTAAGGATTTAATGTATTTTGCTAAGAACATTTCTTCAAGAATAATGGGTTTTGAATCCTACTAAAAACCCATTCGATATTTATCTCATCGAATGGGTATAACATATTATTTCACAGTCTGTTCCTTTTTCATAATGCTAATAAGAATAACCAGATCTCATGTATAATGAACTTTCAAAATTGTATTATTATTCGTTAATTTTCTTGAATTTTATTTTCAGTTTTGCATCGGCTATTTGCAATTGACTCAGCAGCCAGTTTCCCCATAGAAAGTGCTGCTTGAATATTATATCCTCCTGTATCACCATCGATATCAAGTACCTCTCCGGCAAAGTACAAGCCCTTTATAGTACGAGATTCCATGGTTTTAGGACTAACCTCTTTTAAGGATACTCCTCCTTTTGTTGCCATTGCAATATGGTAATCCCCTAATCTTTCGACCTCCATTGGAAAACCTATAAGCATTTCAATCAATCTATTTCTCATCTTCTTATTTAACTCTGCACACTTAAGCTCTTCAGGTATGTCAGCAGTTTCCATAAGTTTATCAATGAATCTTTTGGTTAAAGGATATTCTCTAAGCATGGTCTTTACCAATAATTTTCCATTTGAACTAATTCTTTCTGTAAACTCAGCCCTAAATCCTTCCTCACTCTCGACGCCTATAAAATTAATTTTCACTATATCTCCTGGCAGTACATACCTAGAGAAATTGAGGATTCCTGGACCAGAAATATTTTTATGGGTTAGAAGAACATCTCCTAGTGAGCTTTTTATCTTCTTATTGTTTCTCCATACGGAAATTGGTATATTTTCAAAGGAAGTTCCCGATAAATCTGTAAATGTATAGTTCTTTATGTACAGGGGTGTCAGACAAGGTCTTGGCTTTTCAATAGCATGTCCTAATTTTCTAGCAAAGTCATATCCATCTCCCGATGAACCTGTATTAACATAGGATTTCCCCCCAGTGGCTACTACTAAATACTTTGATAAATATTGATTTTCTTCTGTCTTAATGGTAAAGGTATACTTCTCTTCACTATAGCCAATATCCATCACCCTCTGATTGTATTTTATATCTATATTTCTCTTTTTGCATTCATCCAATAATACATTTAAAACATCTGCTGCCTTTAAGGTCTCTGGAAAAATCTTGCCATTTTCATTACTTATAAAGTTTAATCCTCTTTTTCTAAAGAAGTTCATTAAATCATCATTAGTGAACTTTAAAAGAGAATGCTTTATAAACCTTCCGCTCTCTCCATAAAAATTTAGAAACTCTTTAATATTTCCTTCATGGGTTAGATTGCACTGACCTGCTCCAGAAATCAAAAGTTTTTTCCCAGCCGAAGCATTTCTCTCAAGTACTAAAACCCTTCTATTTTCTCCACCAGAGTTTATGGCAGCAAACAGTCCTGCCGGTCCTGCACCTACAATAATGATATCGTAATTTTTCATCAAACTACCTCCGTTTTCTTATATATTAAAAATTATTTCCATAAAAATACTTTTATATTGTTGACAAAGTACTTGATTGATATTATAATTCTATAAAAATAATATCATTAAATTCTATGAGTGGAAATAGTAGATAAGACAAAAAGCTATAGCGAGTCGGAAATGGTGGAAGCCCGACGTGTATTGCTTATTGAATGGTTCCATGAGAAGCAGTGTGAAATCTCCTGAGAGTACCACTAGCCGTTGGTCTTACGTTACAAAGACAGGATATCGAAATAGCCGAGTACTATTTCCGTATCTAAATGAGTGAGATAGATAATTCTATCTAAAATAGGTGGCAACACGGAATATAAACATTTCGTCCTGTATATTGGGATGTAATGTTTTTTTTATTGCAAATTCCCTGTTACCTCTTTCAAGTTATCCAGTTATTCTCTCAGTTATATGTATTTTATCTTAGTAGAATAACCTAAATACTTGGAACTTAAAACCTATAAAGTAATGCTACTTTAAGGGTTAATAAATTTCACTGAAAGAATGTAGAAGCTTTCATTATTTCAGCAAAATTTATTTTTAGCTTTAAGGTAGCATAACTATAGTAGAATTATAGTCTATCTAATTAGGGTGGTACCGCGAAGCCATAGACATTTCGTCCCTTTTCTGGGAATAGAATGTCTTTTTTTATTTCCCAGATTCTATATTACGAGTTATAAGTTTTCTAATCAACATTTTATGTGGCGCTATGAAAAGGAGGAAGAGTTTTGTATAAAAATCATTTTGGAAATGTAAAGGAACTATTTAGATCATCAAGTTTTATGGTTGTTTCTACTGAAATCAAAGTAATAACTGAAACACCAGCTTCATTGTTTAGAAAGTTATGTACTAAGGGAAAAAGTTACCTCTTAGAAAGTGCTGAAACTGTAGATAAGTGGGGTCGCTATTCCTATATCGGAAGAAAACCATTTATCGAGGTCAAGGGCTTCGACAATAAGATCTCTATATACAACAGAGATCAGGTCATAGAAAGGACTTGTAAGCCCTTAGAGATTGTAAAGGATTTAATAAGGGAATATGAAGTTCCCTTTATAGATAATATGCCTGATTTTATTGGAGGTGCAGTTGGCTATATTGGCTACGATATCATACGAGGCTATGAAGATCTCAGCAGTGCAAATCATGATGATATAAGGATTCCTGATATACATCTTTTATTCATGGAAGAAATATTCATATACGATCATTTAAATGAAAAAGTATTAATTGTTTTCAATCTTCCCATATCTTCTTGTACTAAAAATATTGATGGGATGGTATTAAATAAGCTTCAGAATATTAGAGATGAAATCTCAAGAACTGATTATATCTTAGAAGATAGTCAAGAGATACACCCTAGAGAATTTAGCTATAGGAGTAATGAAACTAAAGAAAGTTTTATGGAGAAGGTCCTACATGCCAAGGAATATATAAAATCTGGAGATATATTTCAAGTGGTTCTATCCCAAAGGTTGCAAATTGAAACAAATAGCAGGCCCTTTAACGTTTACCAAACCCTAAGAAATATAAATCCTTCTCCCTATATGTTTTATTTAGATTTTGAAGATTATAGCCTAGTTGGTTCTTCACCAGAGATGCTTTGCAAGGTTAAGGAAGGTAGAGTTGAAACCTGCCCCATTGCAGGAACAAGACCTAGGGGGGAAACACCTGAGGAGGATATAATACTAACTGATGAACTCCTAAATGATGAAAAGGAACTTGCAGAGCATCTGATGCTGGTAGATTTAGCTAGAAACGATGTCGGTAAGGTCTCTAAGTTTGGCAGCGTAGAACTGACCAATTACATGGAAATACAAAAGTATTCCCATGTAATGCATATAGTATCTAATGTTGCGGGGAGCCTTAGTGAAGATCATGATATGTTTGATTCCCTAGTATCATGTTTACCTGCTGGAACAGTTTCAGGAGCCCCTAAGATACGGGCGATGGAGATTATAGATGAGCTTGAAAATAATAAAAGAGGTGCCTACGCAGGGGCAGTTGGTTGTATAGGCTTTGATGGGAATATAGATACCTGTATTACCATTAGAACAATTGTGTTTAAAGATGATACTGCCTATATTCAAGCCGGTGCTGGAATCGTTGCAGACTCAGATCCTGAAAGTGAATATCTTGAGACCCTTAGAAAGGCCAATGCCCTTATGGAAGCAATAAAGATAACAGAGGAGGATTTACATGATAGTAATAATAGATAATTACGATTCCTTCACCTACAATCTTTATCAATATATTGGTGAAATCAATCCTAACGTTAAAGTCTTTAGAAATGATAAGGTCACAATAGTTCAGCTTCGAAAAATGGATATATCTCATATCATTATTTCTCCCGGTCCCGGTACTCCCAAGGACTCTGGTATATCAACGGATATTATAAGTGAGTTTGGAAGTAAGATTCCTATTCTTGGGGTTTGCCTTGGACATCAAACAATAGGAGAAACCTATGGATGTGAGATCATAAAGGCTAATGAGCTCTTTCATGGTAAAACCTCTATGATCTATCATGATGGTATGGGTCTATTCAGTGACATTGAGAATCCTTTGAGGGTAACGAGGTATCACTCCTTAATAGTTGATAAAAACTCATTATCCGATGAATTATCATTTACGGCTAAAACTAGTGATGGTGAAATAATGGCCCTCATGCATAAAAAGTATCCTATATTTGGAGTGCAGTTTCATCCTGAAGCCATTGCCACCTGTAGCGGAAAGCAGATAATAAGAAATTTCCTTAACTTATAAAGAATGGAGGTCCTCAAATGCTTAGATTTGCAATAACAAAGTTAATAAATAAAGAAAACCTAACGGAAGATGAAATGAAACAGGCTATGAACATTATTATGGATGGTGATGCTGTAAACTCCCAAATAGGCAGCTTCTTAACGGCCCTACGTATGAAGGGTGAAACTATCGATGAGATTACGGTTGGAGCCAAGGTAATGAGGTCAAAGGCTCTTAAGGTAGAAGTTGAAGATGAATTTGCAGTAGATCCCGTTGGTACTGGTGGAGATGGAGCTAATACCTTTAATATCTCTACCTTGGTTGCAATAATATCGGCAGCTGCCGAAGTTAAGGTTCTAAAGCACGGAAACCGTTCGGTTTCAAGCAAGTGTGGAAGCGCAGACGTATTGGAATCACTAGGAGTTAATATTGAACTTGACCCGGATAAGGTTAAGAAATGTGTTGATGCGGTTAACATAGGTTTTATGTTTGCCCCTAGATTTCATAAAGCCATGAAAAATGTAATAACGCCTAGACGTGAACTGGGTATTAGAACTATCTTTAATATCCTCGGCCCCCTTACAAACCCAGCTATGGTAAGAAATCAACTTTTAGGAGTATTTGATAAAGGTCTCACCGAGTCAATGGCCGGTGTTTTAAAGAATCTAGGATCACGAAGAGCCATGGTTGTACACGGATTAGACGGCCTTGATGAAATCACCATCACGACAAAGACTAAGGTTTCTGAAATAAGAGATAATCAAATATCTACCTACTACATCAATCCTGAAGATTATGGATTTCAATTAGGTAAATCTGAGGATTTAATAGGAGGCTATCCTAAGGAAAATGCTGAGATTATATTAAGTATATTGAGGGGTGAACAAGGAGCAAAAAGAGATATAGCCCTTCTTAATGCTGGAGCAGCTATATATGTTGGAGGTAAGGCAGGTTCTTTGGCTAGTGGTATAGCAGAGGCTAAAAGAACAATAGATGAAGGTCTTGCATTTAAAAAATTAGATCAATTTATTAGTATTAGTCAGGAGCTGGCGGTATGATTCTAGAAAAAATAGTAACTTATAAAAAGAAAAAAATTGAAGAAGAGAAAAGTTTGCTTCCAATTGATAAAATTCTTTCACTAATAGATGTTCATAATGATGCAAGGAACTTCAAAGAATCCTTTGAAGGCAAAGAAAGCATTAGCATCATTGCTGAAGTAAAAAAAGCATCCCCTTCTAAGGGCGTAATAAAAAAGGATTTCAATCCTGTAGACATAGCTAAAACCTATACTTCTAATGATGCTGAATCAATATCAGTGCTAACTGAAGATGGCTTCTTTCAGGGAAACAATGATTATTTGAGTAAGGTTAGAAATGTTACCTCTGCTCCCCTGCTTAGAAAGGATTTTATTATTGACCCCTATCAGATATATCAATCAAAGTTTTTGGGGGCCGATGCCATACTTCTTATTGTATCTATTCTATCTAAAAAGCAATTGCTGGAGTTTAAAGGCCTTGCTAAAAGCATTGGTCTTGAGTGTTTGGTAGAAGTCCATGATAGATCCGAGCTAGAAATAGCATTAGACATCGATTCAGAAATTATAGGTATTAACAATAGAGATTTAAAAACCTTTAAAACAAGTTTAACAGTAACTGAAGGTCTTATGGAGTATGTACCCAGATCTAAAATAGTTATCAGCGAAAGCGGTATTAATACTAGATACGACATGGAATTTCTTCAATCCCTTGGTGTAAAGGGCGTTCTTATTGGTGAAAGTCTTATGAGAGCAATATCTATAGATGATAAGTTTAAGGAGCTTAGAGGTGAACAAATTGACTAGAGTTAAAATATGTGGTTTAAAGCGTAGGGAAGATATATCTTATGTTAATGAACTTGAGCCTGATTATGTAGGGTTCGTTTTTGTAAAGAGTAAGCGCCAGATAGATAAGTACAAGGCTAAAGAGTTGATTAGTAATCTTGATAAATCTATCAAAACCGTAGGGGTCTTTTTAAATACTCCCGCTGTTAAGGTTAAAGAAATATCTGAGTTTTGTAATCTCGATATTATTCAGCTTCACGGTGATGAAACTCCAGAATATTGTAACATGTTTGAAAGAGAAGTTTGGAAGGCATTTAGGATAAGGAATGAAGATAGTTTAAAAGAAATAGAACAATATAATGCTGGCGGATACTTATTAGATACCTATATTAAGGGAGCATATGGCGGTACTGGTGAGGTCTTTAACTGGGATTTAGCCTCAGAGATCAGTAAGGAAAAACTTATTATCTTAGCAGGTGGCCTTTCGGAAAATAACATAGATATGGCTATTAATGTTGTAAAGCCAAGTATTGTAGATGTAAGCAGCGGAGTGGAAATAGATGGCTATAAAGACTTTGATAAAATAAAAAAATTTATTGAAAGGGTGAGAAAAATAATATGACTACAGGATGTCTACCTAAAAGATTTGGAAGATTTGGAGGTCAATTTGTTTCTGAAATCTTGATGAATGCTTTAATACAACTAGAAAGGGAATATTTAAGGGCTAAGGAGGATACAGAGTTTCTTAGGTTATACAGCTACTATGTAAGGGAATATTCAGGCCGACCTACTCCATTGTATTATGCTGAAAACCTTACTAGAAAACTAGGTGGTGGAAGGATCTATCTAAAAAGAGAAGATTTGAATCACACAGGAGCCCATAAAATCAATAATGTTATAGGTCAGGTTCTCTTGGCAAAGAGAATGAATAAAAAGCGTATTATTGCTGAGACTGGAGCTGGACAACACGGTGTAGCAACAGCAACGGTTTGTGCAATGTTTGGTATTGATTGCGAAGTGTATATGGGAGAAGAAGATATTGAGAGACAGTCTTTAAATGTATATAAAATGAAAATGTTAGGGGCTAAGGTAAATCCAGTTACCTCTGGAACTGCCACCTTAAAGGATGCTACAAATGAAGCTATACGGGATTGGGTTACAAATGTAAATAACACCTTTTACGTGATAGGCTCCGTTGTTGGTCCCCACCCCTATCCCACTATGGTAAGGGATTTCCAAAGAATTATTGGAGACGAAGTAAAGGAACAGATTATTGAAAAAGAAAACAGATTGCCGGATTACTTGATAGCATGTGTCGGTGGAGGTAGTAATGCCATGGGACTATTTTATCCATTTTGTAGTGAAGAAAATATAAGCCTATATGGTGTTGAAGCTGCTGGCTTAGGTATCGATACAGATAAACATGCTGCAACTATCACTAAAGGCTCTATCGGTGTTATACACGGAATGATGACCTATTTATTACAGGATAAATACGGTCAGATTGATCCTGTACATTCGATTTCAGCAGGCTTAGACTATCCTGGAATAGGTCCAGAGCATGCCTTCTTACATTCTACTGGCAAAGCAAAATACGTGGCTATTACCGATGACGAGGCCGTGAATGCTTTTAAAACTTTGACTCAAATAGAAGGGATAATCCCTGCCCTCGAAAGTTCCCATGCCATAGCCTATCTTTTGAAGCTCGCACCAAAGACCAAGAAGAATGATATCATAGTTGTCAATTTGTCAGGTAGAGGAGATAAAGACATTCATACTATATCTGAGTACGGAGGTGTACTATAATGAAAAGCAGAATTACGAAGAAGTTCCAGGAATTGAAATGCAACAATCAAAAGGCTCTAATAACATATGTTACCTGTGGCGACCCTGATTTGGAAACTACAATGGATTTGGTCCTGGCGATGGAAAAGGCTGGATCCGATATAGTTGAGCTTGGAATACCCTATTCCGATCCCCTTGCCGATGGACCTGTAATACAAAGAGCCTCTGCAAGAGCTTTAGAGGTAGGTACAACTATTGACTCTTTTTTTGAAATGATTCCTAAATTAAGATCCAAAACAGATATTCCTGTAGCTCTATTGCTTTATTATAATTCTATTTTTAGATATGGAATCAAAGACTTCCTAGATAAATGTGATGGTTTCATAGATGGATTGATTATTCCTGATTTACCTCTTGAGGAAAGACAGGATTTAAGGGAGCTTATGAAGGAGTATCCTATAGATTTGATTCCTCTTGTTGCTCCTACCTCCGAGGATAGAATTAAAGAAATTGTTGAGGATTCCGAGGGTTTTGTCTACTGTATTTCCTCCTTCGGCGTAACCGGTAAAAGGAATAACTTTGATTTAGACCTCACGGATTTTATTAACAAGGTAAGGACGTACACCGATACGCCCGCTGCTATTGGTTTCGGCATCTCTAATGCAAAGGCCGTAGAAAAGCTTAAGGGTTTTGCGGATGGTCTTATTGTTGGAAGCGCTATTATTGAAAAAATTGAAAATGGTATAGAAAAAGGTACAATTCTGGAAGATGTTTCTGATTTTACAAGTAAGTTAAGGAATTCTCTTTAATACTATAGTAATGAAGAAAAGTAACCCTAAAATGAAAACACCTAGAATTAGGTGTTTTCATTTTAGTCCTCCGCTGAGAAAATTCTTCTTCCATCTTCAAGCACTTCATAGCTTGAAAATATGACCATATCTTCAATATTCACGGGCTTTGGCTTTTCTTGTACTATCTTATTAGCATCTTTAGTGGTTGTATCTGAGTTATTCCCCATTCCCATATCCCTCCTGTAAAGTTTCCCCCTGTTACTATTATTATATAGCATATGCCAATTTATGAAAATGATTATATTTGATTATTGTGAATTTTTTCAATATACACTCAAAACTAATAAATATATCTTGTATCACTCTCAATATACATAGTTCATTTTTACGGAATGTTGTTCGTTTTTTTGAACTCTATGACAACACTTAATTTTTCATGTACATACACATCTAGTTAATATATTTGTCCACTTTTACGGAATACTATTATTAATCTAATGACAAGAATTCACTAAAACCAACATATTTAAACTTGGCATAGAAATTGCTTTATATCTTGTTATAAATATGCGAAAATTGTGGGCGAAATTTGACACACCATGATTAATTGGAGGTATGATGTTTTGACAAACTTTGAATTCTATAATGTAGATACTGTAAAACTTGCCGAAAAATATGGAACTCCCCTTTATGTGATCTCTGAGGATCATATAGTGAATAAATGCAAGGAGATACAGGAAGATTTCATTAAAAAGTATACAAATGTAAGAGCCGTATATGCTAGCAAGGCCTTTTTAAACAAAGAAATGTGTAGGATTATAGACAGAGAAGGTCTAGGTATTGATGTAGTATCCGGTGGAGAACTTTATGTTGCTCTACAAGCTGGATTTCCAATGGAAAAAGTAATTTTCCATGGAAACAATAAAAGCATAAAAGAACTAGAAATGGCAGTTGATAATAGGGTAGGAAGAATAGTTGTAGACAACTTTTATGAGCTAGATTTATTAAATTCCATTACAATGGAAAAAGAAAAAAAAGTAGAAATATTATTTAGAGTTACTCCTGGAGTAGACAGCCATACCCATGAATATATTTCTACGGGACAAATAGATTCTAAATTCGGTATACCAATATCAGATAATATGATTTATGATGCAGCATCACGAACTACCGATATGAAATATGTAGAATTTAAGGGTTTTCACTTCCATGTGGGTTCCCAACTGTTAGAAAATACTTCTCACCTAATGGCATTAGAAACATTAGTTACAATAATGAAGAGTACAGAGGAAGATTTAGGACTAGAAACTAAAGAGCTTAATGTTGGTGGTGGATTTGGTATATATTATTCTAATGGAGATGATCCAAAGCCACTTAAATATTTCACAGATGCAATAATGGAAGCCTTAATTGATGCTTGTGAGAAAAACAACTTGTTGGTTCCTGAGGTCATTATTGAACCAGGCAGATGGATAATAGGAGAAGCTGGAATAACCCTATATTCAATAGGATCAATAAAAGAAATTCCAAATGTAAGAACCTATGTTGGAGTAGACGGAGGTATGCCCGACAATCCTAGAACGGCCCTCTATCAAGCTAGATATGAAGCAGTAATAGCTAACAAAATATATGAAGAAAAAACTGATACCGTTACAATTGCAGGTAAATGCTGTGAATCAGGAGATATATTGATATGGGATCTTAATGTTCCAAAACTTAGTCATGGAGACATATTGGCTGTTAAAAGTACTGGTGCATATAACTATTCTATGGCTAGCAATTATAATAAAATTCCAAGACCAGCAGTTGTCATGATAAAAGATGGTAAAGACAGATTAACAGTTAGAAGAGAAACCTATGAGGATTTAATTGCAAGAAATTTATAACCCTGATTATTCAATGTGATCATATAAAAGTGTAGATGTATTGTCTACACTTTTATATTTTTGAGGTTATTTCTAGGAGAGAAATCTATCCAAAACTCAGGAGTTCGAGTCCCTGAGTTTTGATTTAGGATACTTCTAAAAAATCATTATTCGTTCGACAAATTCCGACATGTCTTTCAGTAGTTTTACTATATAATTTTATATTGTATAAGCAATTGATATATCATAGGAAATATCTTATATAACTCTATTATGTTTATTAGTATAAGTCACAAAAAAATAGAAGGGAGATATAGAAGTTTGCTAGCAAATTTTTGTTTAAATGCAAATATCTATATTATTTATCATGATAAAAAAAATATTTGATAAAAAGAAACCTTTAGTCCTCATAGCAGATGATTCTAAATTTATGAGGTCTGCCTTTCGACGTTTTTTAGAGACCCAAGACTATGAAGTTGTCGAAGCTAAGGATGGTAAAGAAGCCCTCTCACTTTTTTTACAACTAAAACCCGACATCGTTCTCATGGATTTTGTTATGCCAAAAATAGATGGTGTTACTGCATGTGCCCAATTGCAGGGCTTACCAGATGGTAGAAATACGCCTGTGATTATGATTACCTCTCTAGAAGACGAAGATTCTGTAAACGTCGCTTTTGATGCAGGAGCTACCGATTACATTAGCAAGCCTATTAATTGGGCAGTTTTACGTCAACGTTTAAATCGTTTAATAAAAGCAAGGCGCACAGAAATAAATCTTTATCAGAGCGAAGCCTTTGCCAGTTCTATAATCAATCATGCAATCGAAGGAATACTTACCATTGATACAGACAGAATAATAAGATACATAAATCCTGCAGCGGAGCAGATTTTTGGATATATGTCTAGTGAACTAATTGGTAAAGACATTGATATAATTATTCCAGAACTATGTTATACGGATTGCAACAAAGGTGACATTGATGAAAAACTCATATCTAACACTCGTGAAATCATAGGACATAGAAAAGATAAGTCCACTTTGCCTATTGACTTTACTATAAGCCAATTCAATGTTGGTGAGAAGGATTTATTTACTATTATGTTGCGTGATATCACAGAACGAAAACGTTATGAAGAAATGATTAGGTATCAAGCTTTATATGATTCCTTAACTGATTTGCCGAACAGACTTCTATTGAAGGAACGTATCACCCATGAGATCACTCATTCAAAATATGTTAACCAAAAATTTGTTGTAATGTACATTGACCTAGATAGATTTAAGCTTATTAATGATACCCTCGGTCATGATGTAGGTGACAAATTGCTAAATGAAGCCGCCAAAAGATTTAAAAATAGTGTGCGTGAAGACGATACTGTTGCTCGAATAGGCGGCGATGAATTTGTAGTTTTACTACCTGGATTAACTCCAGAAAGGGATATAGGTAACATCGCTAATAAAATTCTTGAGGCTATCAGAGAGCCCATAATAATTGACAGTCATGAGTTGTATATAACCGCTAGTATTGGCGTATCCATTTATCCCAGCGATGGCGAAGATGATGAAACCCTACTCACAAATTCTGATATTGCTATGTATCGCGCTAAGGAAAAGGGGAAAAATAGCTTCCAAATATTCACTCAAGCCCTGAATGTAAAGGCATTAGAACGATTGGAGATGGAAAACAGCTTGCGACGTGCAATCGAATATAATGAATTCGTTGTCCATTACCAACCTAAGGTAGATACCCATACAGAGGTAGTCACTGGGATGGAAGCCCTTGTACGCTGGCAGCACCCTAATTGGGGGTTAGTTTCACCTCTAAAATTTATTCCATTAGCAGAAGAAACTGGACTAATTATCCCTATTGGAGAATGGGTATTGCGTACTGCATGTGCCCACAATAAGTTTCTCCAAAATGCTGGATATCCGCCTTTAACAGTGGCTGTTAATCTTTCTCCACGTCAATTTGAACTACAGGATTTAACAGCAATGGTCTCAAATGTATTAAATGAAACAGGATTAGAACCTGAGTACTTAGAATTAGAAATCACAGAGAGTATAGCTATGCAAAATGTTGATCACACCTTTAAAGTGATAAAGGAATTAAGAGAAATCGGAGTTAAATTTGCTATAGATGATTTTGGTACGGGGTATTCTTCCCTCAGTCAATTAAACAGTTTTTCCGTAAACAAATTGAAAATTGACAAGTCTTTCGTAAGCAAGATTAATGATGAAAATAATAATTCTATAATCGCCTCAACTGTTCTAGCTTTAGGTAAAAGCCTTGAATTAGAGATAGTTGCAGAAGGTGTAGAAAATAAAGTACAAGCTGACTTCTTTAAAGAAAACGAATGTGACGAAATGCAAGGATATCTTTATGGCAGGCCCATGACTCAAGAAGATTTTATAAAGTTTTATTCCGATAAATCCAATAGTAGAATATCTAATATTTAGTATTTTAGTACATAAAAAAACAGCTCTTGGCACAAGCTAAGCGCTGTTTCTTTAAATATTTATATATATTGATTCTGTAATAAACTAGCCCTTCAATTTCTCGATGATTTCTTTCAATACTTCATCAGCTCTATCATTATCTACTTGACAAGTACCAGCATTACGATGTCCGCCACCACCATATCCAAGCATCAATTCTCCAATATTAACATCAGAGGTTTTATTAAAAATCGATTTTCCAACAGTAAACACAGTATTTTGCTTCTTAAGTCCCCAAATAACTTGGATTGAAATATTCGTTTCAGGATATAGAGCATATTTCATAAAACGATTGCCTGGATAAATTGTATCTTCATCCTTCAAAGGAATAACTAATACATTGTCATAAATCTTAGCAACATTCTGTAGCTGTTTCTTAAAGTCATCTTCGTATTTAGAATACAATTCTACTCTTTCCTTAACATCTGGCAGTTCTAATATTTCGTCTATTTTATGATCTTTACAATAGTCAATAAGTTCCATCATTAGATTATAGTTAGAAATTCTAAAGTTTCTAAATCTTCCAAGGCCAGTCCTTGCATCCATTAAAAAGCTAAGTAGTTCCCATCCTTTAGGTGATAACACATCCTCTTTAACGAACTGTGCCGAATCAGCTTTGTCTACGGCCATTAGCATATCATCCCACTCACTTGGGAATGTATCCTTTCCACCGTAATAATTATACACAACCCTTGCTGCCGATGGTGCCTCAGCCTCAATAATATGATTTTCACGCTGTCCTTTATTTCTAATAGTTTCACTTAAATGATGATCGAAAGCTAGATGTACACCTTCAGCGTAAGGTAAATTAGTCGTAATATCCCTATCAGTAACTTCAATCAACCCATCTTGCATATCCTTAGGATGAACAAATTTAATATCATCAATCATATTCAATTTCTTCAAAAGGACCGCGCAAACCAATCCGTCGAAGTCGCTTCTTGTAATCAGCCTATACTTGTCTGCCATACTAATTCCTCCTTAGTAGTCTTTATGTAATAATGTATAAAAAAAATGGCACATTTTGGCGCCATTTGCAATTCTTCCTCATTTACAATAATATAGGACTAATTACCTAAAATCAAGTACTTATTTGAAAATTTATTATCTAGCTCCGTTCCAAATACTAGGCCACCTATTTAATTGTTCATACAAATTTAAAGCACCTTCTTGAAACTACTAGAAGGTGCTTTAAATATTTTTATCAATCTGATTTTACATTATTTTCTAAATTAGAATCTTATTCTTCATCATCACTTTCATTTAGTTCTGGATCTTGTTCACCTTTTTTCTTTCTGTATACCTTGTATTCTTTGATGGTCTCATTTCCAGCTTTATCATACGCTTCTATCGTTATTATATTTTCTCCATAATCTAATTCAACTTCTTGACTTTCTATAGAATAGGATACTGGACCAATCTCATTCTTATACTCCCATTCTCCTTCTTTGTAGAAGACTTCATCGCCACTAACCTTTACCCTTAACTCTCCAAAGTTTTCTTCAATTTCTGCGGCGATTTCTACTGTTTTAACATCATGCTCAACTATTCTTTCCTCTGGCCATTCTTCCATTTCAATTGTTGGAGCAATAACATCAACAATTACTTCATGCTCAAAGTTTATCTCATTGCCAATAGCATCTTCTGCCTCTATATCTATGCTGTGGAATCCACTATCATAAGTAAGAGTCACTTCAAATTCAAATTTTCCTGACTCTTCATTTTTCTCAAACTCAACATCATCTCCGTTTACTCTTAAGTATTCTAGCTCCGATGCTTCAGATATTTCACCTTCTAGTTCAATCTCTTTTGTATTATATACTCCCCTAAATTCTGGGTTAATGATTGTAATATACGGGATTTTGCCATCGTCATCGGTTACTTCAACATCTTGAGTATACTCAGTTACATTTCCAGCATAATCAGTGGCCTCAACGGTTAACTTATGTATACCCTTTGAAAGCTCTTCTGCATCAAATTTTCCTTTTTTACTTTCACCTATTACCTCATCATCTTCTATTAATATATACTTTTCTATTGAAACTCCTTCATCATCAGCATCAACAACTATTTCATTGTCAGATCCATCATATTTAATTTCCTCAATAACTGGAGCTGCTGTATCTACATATATTGGGAATAGCTTTGTCTGCCAATCTGCATCTGGATAGTCAATAACAGTGCTAATACTGTAATAGTATTGTCCATCAGGAGCTATCTTATTTTTGATTTTACCGTCCCAAACCCAAGCATTATTCTTTGTATATGCATCGGCAATTTCTCCATCAAAATAACTTTTCCTAACATACTCTTTACTAGCCAAATTCCTTACTTTCTTTTTCTTGCTATTTAAAATATCTATATCTAATTTTTTGACATTTCTTAAAAATGAAAGTACAGGCTCGGTAGCATCCTTGATCTCATCAGAGTTTGGTGAAATAGCAATTTTATCTTCATCCCATTCATCATCATCTACTTGTCCCAAGTATTCAAACTCTTCAAATTCATCTTCCGGTTCGATCATCCCCGTGATTCCATATAAACTGTTCTTATCATATATGCTTCCATCAATATTCTCAGCTTCATCCCATTCACCATAGAATCCAACGTATGGTATAACTAGATCCATACCGTCATTATCAGAGTTTTTCTCCTTAAGCTGTACAAAACCTTCCACAAATGCTCCCTCAGGGAATAATTCCTCTAGTTTCTCATCAGACACTAGGGCTCTTGCTTTATTCAAATCAATCTTTACCTCAATGTCAACACTTTTGCCGCCTTCTACCTCAATAGTATCATCAATTTCGTCTCCATCTAACATGAACTCTATAGGTGTTTTACCCTTCTTGTTCACTATAGGCTGAGGCGCTCCCATAATTTTTCCATCCTCAACAAGGTCTGTAGCAACACTTCCATATATTTCATACTCAAGATCCTTATTCTCTAGATTCATAATTGTAATAGTGAACTTTTCCTTATCGTCTATTTCTTTAAGGGCAACCTTACTAATTCCTGTATTTTCATCTACAACTATTGCAGGTGTTTTAATAGCCTTTAATAAATCCATTACACCTGCGCCCTGTCTTCTTGGTGAAGTATACTCATAAACTTCTTCATCAATTTCTTCTTTGACAAGTACAGCCGTGCTCATCATAAGATTTTTCGCCATTTCAACTTTTTCTTTACCATTTAAGTCTGGGAATCTCTCTTCTACTGCTTGAAGTACAAGGGCCGCTCCACCCGAAACATGAGGTGCAGCCATTGAAGTTCCACTCATATACTGATATTTATCATCTTGGTCAGTAGAAAGAATACTTCCACCTGGCGCTGTTATTTCTGGTTTAAATTGAAGGTCTGGAGCAGCTCCCCATGAAGTAAAGTCAGACATATATCCCGATGTAGGGTCTAAGCCTTCGGACTTTAATTCAACTTCAATAGAAATTGGTCCATTCTTCAATTTTTCTTCCAAGGCTTGTCCATCATCCTTGCTTATCTTCATGAATGGTATTTCCCAACCGCCTTGATCCTTATAGAATTTTGCTTGACCGTGATCATAAACAATTATTCCAATTGCTCCTTTATCAGATGCCCATGTAGTTTTATCTCTAAAACTATATGCGCCTCTACTTACAAGTACAACTTTTCCCTTAACGTTTATATCTTTATAATCATCTGGGCTACCAAGCTTTTTACCTCCAATTGCAATCAAATCTAGTTTTGCCGGAATCTTACTCCATTTATCCTTGCCATATCCTACTATCTTTTTATCTATTCCCTGAACCTCTACATTATGCTGATACAGGTATATCTTATTATTTACAGATGCAACCTGCATTGAATCTATTGCAATACCTGGAGAACCTACAACACCTACATCTGGATTCTCAGCATCGGGCTTCAATGGAGAACCTAGCTTGTCCGAATTCCCCGCTGAAATAGACATAAATACACCATTTTCTACTGCTCTAGCTACCGCCTTTTGTTCAGGGTCATCTGGCTGAATAAAGCCTGCTGTTGAACCTAAACTCATATTAATAACATCTGCTCCTAATTTAACGGAATCATCAATAGCTCTAATAATTACATCTCCGTAGGTTGAAGGCATAGAAGGATTATTACCAAACACCTTCATAGCAAGTAGTTGTGATTCCGGTGCAACACCTTTTATTCCATCGTCTTCTTCATCACCATTTGCTCCTACTGTGCCGGCTACGTGCATACCATGTCTACTTGCTTCTGGACCTAAATCCAATATTTCTTGATTGTTGTCCATGTAATTGTATCCATAGGGTACCTTAGCTGAATGCCATGTTCCTGGAAGCCCCTTCGAAGATATATCACTCTCGGAGAGTCTTCCTTTTTTATTATTTGTAAGTACCATATCTTTATGACTAGGATCAATTCCAGTGTCAAGAATTGCTACAACCATTTCCTCTCCATTATAGCCTAAATCTTTCCATACCGCTCTGGCCTTTACTTTATCTAAGCTATCTCTCATAGCCGGTACTGGCCTACTGTACTCATTTGCTATGTATACCTTCTTAACATCAGATAATTCCTCAATTTTCTTGGCATCTCCAAGGGTTGCAGTACAACTGAAGCCATTAAATACATTTACAAAACTATTGTGGTATTCTATATCTATATCTTCTTCTTCAATATTCTCTTGTAGTGATCTTTGAACTTCCATTAACTCTCTAGCTGTAGAGTGAACAAAATCACTATCAAGCTCAAAAAACTTCTTTTCTTCTTCTATTGCATGTTGAATTATTGGTTTATCTTCAAGTTCTATAATCAACCTTACCTCATCGCTATCCTTTAAACCTCTTTCTTTTTTATCTAAATCCAAACTGCTACCCTTTCTCGCATAATCCTCCAAATCAGGAGCTGCAAAGGAAGTAGATAAAGACGTAAATATAAAAATAGTAATAATCAATAATGATAATAACTTTCTAGTTTTCAAAGCTCTTCATCCTCTCTGTAGTTGTTTTTGTAACAAAATTGTTTTTTCGATATTTTTTTACATTTACTCCTTTCTATTGAAATTTTGGTATAAAATATTATGCTTATATAAATATTACTATATATAAAAAAAAATTCAATAGAATTTTCTAAATTTTCATTCATTATTTTCTGTCATGTTTTTATAATATTTTTCATAATTATGTATAGTATGCTATTTCTCGACGAGAATTTCTATATTTATTGAAGTAAAAACTAAGGACCATCGAGTCCCTCAGTTTTGTCGGATTTCTCTTAGAGCAATTTTCTTAATAAAAAAACGCCTAATCAAAGTTAGGCGTCAGTCTGTCGACAAAGTAAAATATAGAAAGAATCCTAAAATTTCAAAAAGGGTTTTTTCTTTTTATGTAGAAATATATATATAGTACTTTTTATGAAAGGATTGAAAAATATGCTAACCAAAAGATCTAATGATAATAGATATCAGGTAGAGATGAATGCTATCGAAGACCTTGTACCTAAAAATCATTTACTCAGAAAGATTGAAAAAGCTATTGACTTTAGTTTCATATATGATGAAGTAGAAAGTTTGTATTCCAAAGAGTTGGGCAGACCGAGTATAGGTATTGAATTAGTATTGATTAAAATAATACTAATTCAATACCTATACGGAATTTCATCAATGGG
>JMSU01000186.1_pt1 | contig 22874 bp, 23 predicted proteins | sample 179011 | NCBI WGS metagenome assembly JMSU01 (sample SAMN02769580, study PRJNA246767) | bioreactor metagenome | isolation source: Culture-1 Bioreactor ArsB derived from microbial biomass from the upper 2 cm... | place: Germany: Bremen | collected day 87 after inoculation
TTTTTAACTTCCTCCTTAACCCTGTAGGAATTCCCAATTTTCTCAAAATACTTACTTTTGAACTTTTCAGGTGTATTTTCAATACTTTTTGCTGAATACATACCTATGCTTGCTTTGTTTAGTACCTCATTATCAATATCTGTAGCTATAATCTCTATATTTCTCAAATCAAAAAAAATCACTAAGTGCCATTACAAGAGAATAAGGCTCTTCACCAGTAGAACAAGCCGCACTCCACACCTTTAACTTTCTTTTTCCGTTATTGCTTAACAAATAGGGAAATATTTCATCCTTTAATACCTTCCATTGAGCTGGATTTCTGAAAAACTCCGATACATTTATTGTAAGATAATTTATAAACTCATCAAAAAGCTTACTATCCTTCACCACGGCATTGTAATAATCATCATAGGTATTGTAATTGTTTCTTTTTATCAAGGATTCTATACGCCTTTTCATTTGTCTTTCTTTATATGCTGATAAGTTGATACCTGTTTTTCTAAAAACTTGTTCCTTAAATTTTTCATACCCTAACATATTAAAACCCCACTTTTAGTTATGTATTTTAGTTATCAGCGCAAATTGCATAATTACCATCTAAAAAAACTTATTGCTAAATATAGTCTTAGAAGCCCTAGAGCTATACCAAATTTATTATGCAATTTCCTCATCTAAGATGCAGATATATAAATAATTTTAACACATTTACTAAATGGAGTAAATTATATATAGTCATGCTACCTTAGAACTTAAGATAAAATTCACTGAAATAATGAACGTTTCTACATTCTTTCAGTGAATTTTATTAATCCTTAAAATAGCATTACTTTAATTGTTCTAAACCTGGATTGTAGAGTACTGTATTTTTAATCTCATCAGGATTCAAATATTGGCTACAAAAAAAAATACCGTGATAAACACGGTAAACGAGAAATATAAGGGGGTCTTCTTAATATTTTGTGAGGGTATTAATATTCTTTCCAAACCATAAAAAATTATTCTATATAAATAGAAATTTTCCGTAGTACTTCTTAAAACAATCCATCGAGCAAATTGCATAATTACAATCCTTAAAAATTTTAAAAAACTCAAGGCATTAAAAACCTTGAGTTTTATCTTATGCATCAAATTGCAGTAATTTTTAAGTAAATCAAATCATAAATTAAAATAATTTCAGCTAAGGTTCAATCTAAAATAATATATTAATTTTCTTTAGACTTTAAAACGTCACCAATAGTCGACTTTTCCTCTTCCTCGTTCTCGTAAACAAACTCCTCTACCTCTTCAGAATCCTTTGCTTCTTTAATGGATAAGCTAATTCTTTTCTCATCATTCTTTATATCTAAAATCTTTACATCTACAGTCTGTCCTACCTTTAATACTTCAGCTGGTGTAGCTATTCTATTTTCAGATATCTGTGAAATATGAACTAAACCTTCTAATCCAGCTTCAAGTTCAACAAATGCTCCAAAGTTAACTAATTTAACTACTTTACCCGTAGCAATGTCACCGGTATTATATTTTTCACTAATACAGTCCCAAGGATTTTGCATAGTTTGTTTCAAGCTTAAAGAAATTTTTTCCTTCTCTCTATCAATATCCTTTACATAAACTTCAACAATATCACCTGTCTTTAATACCTCGCTAGGATGTTTTATTCTACCCCAAGACATCTCTGATATGTGAATAAGACCATCAACACCGCCTAGGTCAACAAAAGCACCAAAGTCAGCTAATCTTCTAACTTCCCCCTTCATAACTATATCTTTCTCTATTCTATCCCATAGTTCTTTTTTCATAACTTCTGATTTTGCTTCCAATACCTTTCTATGCGAAAAAATAGCTTTGTTTTTCTGCTTATCGACCTCAAGAACCTTTACTTCAAGCTCTTTATTGCTGTATTCAGCTATGCTTTCAACATACTGATTTGATAATTGTGACGCAGGGATAAAGCCACGTAATTCATTAAAATATGCAATAATTCCACCCTTTACAGCATCACCAGTCTTAATTTTTATTGTTGAGCTATTTTTAGCAAGTTCTTCTATTACATCCCAGTCCTTTATAGCATCAACTCTTTTTTTAGATAATACAACGTTTCCTTCGCCATCATCAGATTTTATTACATAAACGTCTATTTCGTCCCCTTCATTTACTGCTTCATTAGGGTCTATATCTGTATTATTTGAAAATTCACTAAAAGGAATTATACCATCAGATTTACATCCAATATTTACTACAACTTCATCTTTTTGAACTTGTACAACTTTTCCTTTAAGTATGTTGCCGCGTCTAGGAACAGTAAAAAGCTTCTCCTCCTGTTCTAATAGCTCGTTAAAAGTACTGTTGTTATCCATGATTTAATCGCCACCTTCATTTTCTATTTTTTTTACAACTTCATTTATAATCCAATCTGGTGTTGAAGCACCAGCTGTTATCCCAACGTTTTTGCATCCTTCAAAAATTTCTAAAGGTAATTCATCGGCAGTTTCAATATGAATAGAATTATCGCAATAGCTCTTAGAAACTTTGAATAATTTTTGGGTATTTGAACTGTGATAGCCTCCAATTACTATCATAGCATCAACTTTCTTAGCTATTTCTGCTGATGCTTCTTGTCTTTCCTTTGTTGCTAGACATATTGTATTAAATTCTCTAACTTCATCTGCCTTTTTATCTAATTCCTTTATTATAGTATTCCACTTTTCAAAAGTAATAGTAGTTTGAGCTACAACACACATTTTTGGTATAAAAGGTAATTTTTCTACTTCATCAATCTCTTCAATGATATATGCACTGTTATTGCACCATCCGTTTATTCCGATAACCTCAGGATGTTTAGGATTACCAATTATTACTATTTTGTATTCTTTATTATAATACTCTTTAGCTATTTCTTGAACCCTTCTTACAAATGGACACGTCAAATCAATGATTTCAACATTTTTTTCCTCTGCCTCATCATAGATTTTCAAAGGAATTCCATGGGATCTAATTATTAAAGTAGAATCCTCTGCATCTTCAATTTTATCAGTAGATTTAACACCCAGACTATTTAATCTGTTTATGACCTGCGTATTATGTATTAACGGACCAAAGGTGAATATTTTATTCTCTTCTTGCTTTACAGCTTCCAAGGTTTTCTTAAGAGCTCTTTTTACACCAAAACAAAAACCCGAATTTTTAGCAATATAAATATTCAAGTATATATACCTCCTAAGCATATAAACTAAGCACAATGATATATATAAATTAATAAATTTTTAAGATACTAGACACTTATGTAATATGTAGTAAATGATAAAAATTTAGTTCATTGTCTCTATTTTTGTTATTATGGTATCTATAACTTCATTAATACCTTTACCAGTTGTATCAACTAAAATAGCGTCTTCAGCCTGCATCAGAGGATCCAACGTTCTCTCAGTATCCATTTTATCTCTTTTTGCAATTTCCTTAGCAACATCCTCGTAGCTTAATTCATAACCCTTTTCCGTTAACTCAATATATCTCCTTTTAGCTCTTTCCTCAACGGAAGCAGTTAAGAAAAACTTGTATTTTGCAGCTGGCAAAACTCTGGTACCAATATCTCTTCCATCCATTATAACACTATTATTTTCAGCAATTTTCCTTTGGGTGTCTACCAGATTTTTTCTTACACATGGTATTGCTGCAACGGCTGATACATTTTCATTTATATTGGGTCTTCTGATTTCCTCATTTACATTAAGACCATCTAAATATATACTTCCATCTTTAAATTCGATGCTTGTACTTTCAAGAGTTTTTGCAATCATCTCATTATCATCGAGTGCAACATTAGTATTTAATAGCTTTAATGTAATTGCCCTATACATTGCTCCTGTATCAATATATAATATTTTTTTCACTTCTGCAATCTTTTTAGCAATAGTACTTTTACCTGCCCCTGCCGGTCCGTCTATTGCTATGCTTACTTTATCCACAAATGCTCCTCCTAACACACAAACCACCAGATGGCTGGTGGTCAAATTTGCTTCATTATAAATATATGCATATCTATTCAAAACAAATTATAACATACATATCAAAATTATAACTTAATATGTAAACTATAACAAGTGTATATGTTAATTTTAACCCGTATTATTCATAGAAACTTTGAAATGGTGCAAGTAATTTTAGCTCCAAGGCATACCACACATATGATCTATTGAAGTATTTCTATGATTTTAAAGCTTAAACCATCGTCACTATATAGTTTATTTAAAAAAGGTTCTATCCCTCTATTTATAATCCGTAAATATCCCTGTGTTATTATAAGTATAATACACAAGGTTATAACCATTTTTATTAGTAGTTTGTCTTTCCTTTCATACTTATCTACAATTGTTTTACTCATACTTCTCCCTCCGTAAAATCCTTCTATATATTCCCCCTACCCATCTCTTATCCCAAAGCTTCTTCTAAGTGACATATATCATTTAAGCTAACTAAAACAGCTCCATAGTCTCTAAACTCAAACATATTCATAGAAGCATTTTTTAAGGTTATACTGTAAAAATGCTTAAGGTCAATTCCTAACAAACCTAGTATTATAGTTTTTATTGCTACGCTATGGGATACTATTATTATGGCGCCGTCATCATATCTTTCTACAATAGTGTTCACCGCTTCTAGGCATCGCTTCTGAACAGCTTTTAAGTTTTCTCCCTTTGGAATACATATTTTATTGGGTTGATTTCTCCATTGCCTATATTCATCTTGGTATGATTCCTTTATTTCCTCTATAGTAAGACCTTCCCATTCACCGAAGGACATTTCTCTAAGTTTGCTATTAACCTCAATATCTATTTTAAGTTCCTTTGCAATAAAGTCAGCAGTTAAATAGCATCTATCAAGTTCACTAGTAAAAATTTTTATAAAGTTCTCCTTTGTCCTTCTTAGTTTACCAGCTATCTGCCTTCCTTGTAATATACCTCTTTTGCTAAGCCCAATATTTCTGCAGCCTTGAGTTTTACACTCCTTATTCCAAATAGTTTCCCCATGTCTTATTAAATAAAGCTTTAACATAATAACCCCCGAACTTTTAAAAGACCTTTTTCTTTTTATTTTAGCCATTATTTTGTAATATTAGTCCTTCAGCAAAAAAATAAGAGCTTTGATTGCTCTTATTTTTTTTCTCATCTTTTTCTCTTATTTTTTGCATTCAAAAGCCTATTTGTATTTAGACTATTCAGGCTTTCATTCTCTGTTTTCATAGCTTTCTTCTTTTCTCTTACTTCTTCTTTTTTAGGTTCAATTACTTCTTTATTTCTAATGATCTTCTTTTCATCTATTGAATGTCTTTTTTGAACCTCTTTATTTGCAGGCTTCTCTTTGATATCTTTAGCAATTTGTGCTGTTTTTTTCTTAGCACCATCGAATACTTTAAATCTTATATTTAGTCTCCTTAAAGCAATATCTATTATGAATAGGGTCAAGGAAATTATTATTATGATATCTGTTATATCCCTATAGCCATGGACGTCCTTTTCATTCTTAGTAAATACCTCATTAGGACTATTTATAAAGGCCCCTTTAGATTTCCTTACAAGCTCTGATAGACCATCAGAGGTTAAGGTTATATCGTATTCTTTAGAGTAATTTATTGTAATAGCCTGGTGAGTAGATTTCACAAGATTATTATTTTCATATTGAAATACCTTAATAATGTATGTTCCCTTTTCTATGACCTCTATTTCGCCGCTATACTCACCAATATTTTTTGTTGCAAGATCAATATCTATCTTCTCTAAATTCGGAGTTATTATAGAAGCTTTAGTGTCATAGACCGTATCCGCATCCTTTAGGTCATTTACAATAATTTTAGCTGTATTTCCTTCTGTACTGGTTTCTACAAATAGATCCTCATTGCCCCCCTTATAGAAAGCTGCTAGAACCATTCTATTAAAGAATTCTATCCCCTTCTCTGAAGCTAAATAATTTGAGGTCCACTTCCCATTGGTATCAGATGTCCATGCAATACTCTTACCTAATCCATACTGCCATATCGCAAGTATTGGTTCATCTCTATCACTTTTTTGTATTATCTCAGCTCTATCCTTAGAAGTCGTACTGATATATCCATTTAAAGCAATGGGGTTTTCCATAACTGGATATATCATATCATTTATGGAACTCAATTTTGGCACAAATGTTCTATTATTTATATAGGTTTTTGAAGCCAAGAATGTTTCCTTTGTAAAAATCTCTGGAATAGTACCATATTCGTTCACAAAGTAATATCTTCCCTTACCGGTATTGGCGATTGATTCCAAAAGCTGAGTATCAGCTCCTTCTCCTACAGCTACGGTGGAAATGGTTATGCCTTTTTCCTTCATGTTACTTAATATTTGATCATAGCCATACCTCTCAGCCTGCCCATCGGTTAATAGAATAATATGCTTTAGCTTTGTATCTAGCTTTTCAAGAGACTCATATGCTTCATTAAGTGCAGGTATAATACTAGTTCCCCCACCAGCCCTTATACTTCCTATTGCACCAATAAGTTCATCTTCATTTTGATCCGGTGAAGGCTTAACTACCCATTGTGGCGTGTCATCAAAGGTAACTACACCAATCTGATCCTTTGGTTTTAGGGAGTTGACTGCCTTAATGGCTGCTTCCTTAGCTATCTCGATCTTATTCGTCCCTACTTCTCCACCGTCCATACTCCCTGACTTATCTATTACTAGCATAAGTCCAAGGCTAGGAACCTCTCCCTTTATCTTCATCTCCATATTAACCGGGAGAATCTCCTCAAGTTTAGTCTTATAGTATCCCCCAAGGGCATAGCTATTTTCACCACCAGTAACAATTAGACCGCCTCCATAATCCCTTACATATATTTGTAAAGACTCTAGAAACTTTTTATCTATATTGTGAAGAGATACATCGGACATAATAATGCTCTTATACTTTAAAATGTTAGCTAATTCTGTTGGCACTTCTTTAGTATTTACATAATCCACACCTATAGATGCAGATTGCAGAATCTTATACAGCTCTCTTCCACCATTACTTTCTCCATCGATTAGTAATACATATGGTTTACCCTTTATATCTGTGAAAGCAGAATATGAATTATTTTGAGTATAGGTATCTTTCTCAGGAGTAATAACAGCACTATAGGCTTTTAGGCCACTTCCCTCAGCCTTATCTTTAAAAACAAATTTATTGCTTCCCTTTTCAAGCTTTACATCCTTTTCTCCTACTACATTATTCTCAGAAAACAAGGTTATTTTAGTCTTGGATGCTATATTACTATATATATCAAGAACCACATCAAAGCTTTGATTTTCATATAGTACCTTTGGTATATCAATACCTTTAAGCTGTACTTCATTTGGTATTGAAAAATCTTTTTTATAGATCTTCAGTTCTACATCATTTATATTTAGTATATTACCTTCTCTTTGACTATCTCCTACGTTTTCCCTACCATCAGTAAATAGGACTATCCTCTTTTTAGAATCCTCTGGAATTAGAGCCCTAGATATTTTTAAAGCTTTTTCAATATTTGTAAATCCCTTTTCGATTTTCGTTTCAAATTTAACATCGGTTATCTTTGTGACTACAGGCTGTTCAACTTCACCCTTTTCACCAAAGGCTACTACTCCAACTCTATCATTCTTTTTTGCGAACTCTAAAGCCTCACTAATAAATGTCTTAAACTCCTCGGCATTCTGAGCAGCACTTTGGGATAAATCTACTGCAAAAATGGTAGTGGTAGTATCTACATCAGTTTTTAGACTTATTCCACTAAGGCTTAGAATAATGAGTAGAAACAAAATTGTTCTGACCCCTAGTACAACTTTTCTTCTAGGTGAATTAGTAAGTCTTGATCTACTAAAATAAAGGAGAAAAGCAATAACGACCGGTATAAGAAATAAATATATTGGATTTTGGAAGCTAATACCCACGGTTATACACCACCCATTCTGCTACTAAAAGTAAAAGAGCCAACATTAGGAAAATATTCTTTAAGTTCTTCATTCCCTTTTCCTTTATATTGTTTTCTGTATTTAAATTATCTCTAGCTTCAATATTTTGATTTATATTGGATTCCTTTATTGTGTTTACATTGGATGCAAAAAAGTTCGTATTGGCTTTTCCATCTATTATTTGCTCTATAGTATATACACCTGTCCCACCGGTATCTGTAAAGGTTGTAACTGGGAAAGGAGGTCCTATCTTTCTTTTATCCTCACTTGGAGTCTCAATATATACTTCACTTGCCTTAGGTGATACATCTATATTAATGTCTTCACCACTTAGTACTTCGGTTTTTCTTTGGTTATTGAAACTTAATGTATAGTCAAGCACATTTTGGATAAATATTGGAAAATCATATTTTAGTGGAAAATCCGTATCATGTATATCAAATCCAAGTATTACAAACCTTTGATTTTCCCTTTCTCCCTTTAATGCTATGGCTCTATCATTGGAAAACATAAATGGTTTCGCCCAACTTGGCTGGGAAAGAGCTTTAGCCCTGCTCATAGATATATCAAAATCTACATACTTTAAGAGGTTATCATCTATAGTAGAGATATTCCCTTGATTCATTGATCCACTTACCTCTAAAACTCCTTCTAGAGTACTTGGATTTAGAATAAATATATTTCCATCCTTTGGAATCTGTTTCGGAAGCAACCCGTCATAAATATATAAATCATATCCATTTACATCGCTTAATGCTTCGTTGGTTTTATAAAGTTCTATGTTTTCGTTAAGGGCTATAGCCTTTTCCAAGAATATATTGCCTGAAGTAGTAAAGAGAATTTTTTGTAGTCGATTACTGCTTATTACGTTATATCTTACATTATCTGCTATGAGAGCGTCTTCAATGTCAAGCTCAGCCTTTATTATGTCTGTAATCGGAATACCTTCTACATAAATCTTTTTACTATCATTTGCCTTAAGCTCTATCTCTTTAACGTCATATATTTCATTTCCCGAATATATTATTAAATCCGTTTTGATGTCTGTATTGCCATAGTTTCTAACCTGAACCAGAGCACTTATAGAATTATTAACTTTTTTGGATGACAAGTTCTCTATAAAAACATTACTTTGTGGAGACCACATATTTTTTACTATAACATTGTCCATATCTATATTTTTGTCTGTATAAAAAACAACCCTATAGTTTTCCATGTCCTTCGTCATAGCGTTAACAAGAGATAGGGTATCTTCAGGATTATCTGCTTCATTTGTCATCGCAATATCCTTTAATTTCCTACTCAGAATAGACTTATCCCCTGACTTGTTTATTATTACATCCGGCGTACTTCCCATAGTTATAAGGGTTAAGGTCCCATTTGATTTTAAATTTTCAATAATATCCTCAATGTCATCCTTTGATTTTTCAAATCTACTTTCATTATCCTCGATAGCTCCCATACTCAAGGATTTATCCAATACAATAATTAAATTGTCTGCATCAAGAGTACTTGATATAAGGTATGGTTTGACTAAAAAGAATACTAACATCATAAATGCTAAGAGCTGTAGTACTAATAATATATTTTTTCTTAGGCGCTGCCAAGGAGCATTAGCCTCTATATCAGCTACCGCCCTTTGCCATAGGAATGTACTTGATATTTCAAAATCTTGATGTCTCTTTTTTAGTAAATACATAATAATAATTGGTATGGTTCCAAGCAAAAATAAAAAGTACATTGGAGAAAAATAACTCATTTTATCACCTCAAAATACCAGCCCTCACGAGCTTTTCAAATATAATCTCATCAATGGAAAATTCATTTGATATCAAGGAATAAATACATCCATATTTTTTGCAAGTTTCCTTGATATTTTGTATAAATAACTTTAATGTCTTTTCATAAGAGCTTAGTATCGGCCCACTAATAGATATGTCATCACCCACTTGGGTTTCGCTATCAATGAGCCTTAAATCTCCTATAAAATCAGGATTCAATTCCTTTTTATCTAGTAAATGTAATACAACTATTTTTTGATTCATATAGGATAGGTATTTCACTATATTCTCAAAATCATCAGTGAATAAATCCGATATTATTACAGCTATCCCCGATTTATATGGTCGTTTATTTATTATCGAAAAGAAATCAGTTTTATTTTGAAACTCTAATTCCTCTAATAAAAACATGGCCTTATTTAAGGAATTCTTTCCGTTTAAATAACCTGATTCCTTAATCTCACTTTCCTGATGGTGATATAGGTTTACCCGATCCAGATTGTTAAGACTAATAAAAGAAAAGGCTAATGCAATATTTTTAAGGAGTGTTGCCTTTTTGGGCTTGCCAAAATCCATAGATTTTGAGGTGTCTAAAAAAATATTTACTAGAACCTCCCTTTCCTCCATAAACTCCTTTATATAAAGCTTTTCAAATCGCCCATAGGCATTCCAGTCTATTTTTCTAAAGTCATCCCCATGTATATATTCTCTAAAATCTGAGAACTCACTGGAAGATCCTTTAGCTCTAGACTTCCTTCCTCCACTATATCCCTTATTTATTGATAAGTTGTAATTAAGTTTTAACCCATTCAATTTACTTAGGAAGCTTCTATCAAGCAAAATATCACCCCGTTTTAGATGTGATTTAAAATCTCATTTATTATAAAATCACTGTCTATATTATCACTCATTGCCTCAAAGTTAAGTATTATCCTATGCCTAAGTGCTGGCAAAGAAACATATTTTATATCGTCAAAGGAGACGTTAAACCTTCCGGCAATTAAGGCCTTTACTCTGGCAGCCTTTATTATAGCTTGGCCGCCCCTCGGACTCGATCCAAACCTTACATATTTTTTAGTTGTTTCTGGGCTTATTTCGTTTTCCGGATGTGTATATAACACTAGCTTCATAGCGTATTCTAAAACTGCCTCAGAGACAGGTATTTCCTTCGATATATCTATCATTTGCAGAAGCTGATCTTTATTGCTTATCTTATTGAGAGTTATTTCCTCTCTTTTGGTTGTAAGATTTACTATCTTACTTAGTTCATCTAGGTTTGGAAACTTCACATTTAGCTTGAATAAAAATCTATCCATCTGTGCCTCTGGCAAGGGGTAGGTTCCTTCCATCTCAATGGGATTCTGGGTAGCTAGGACAAAAAAAGGCTTATCTAACTCCCTTGTCTTATTTCCTGCAGTAACCATTTTCTCCTGCATACACTGAAGCATAGCACTTTGAGTTTTGGGGGTCGCTCTGTTTATCTCATCGGCCAAAAGGATATTTGTAAACACCGGTCCCTTTTCAAATTCAAATCTGTTTCTACCGCTTTCATCATGAACTATTATATTTGTCCCTAAAACATCAGCTGGCATAAGGTCAGGAGTAAACTGAATTCTAGAAAAATCTAGATTTAAAACCTCTCCTATAGTCTTGACAAGTTGAGTTTTTCCAAGGCCTGGCACTCCTTCTAAAAGTACATTTCCTTCACATAGCATAGCAATAAGTACCTTTTCTATAAGCTCTTCTTGCCCTATGATCGCCCTTTGTATTTCTTCCTTTATACTATTAAACTTGTCATTAAATTCCTTAAAATCCTTCTCTCTAATTTCCATCTCACTCAACCTTTCCATAATTATAGTAGCTAACGGCTGACTGCTTATTCTCTAGTCTTCTTAACCTGTTCACTGTTCACTGTTCACTGTTCACTGTTAACAGTTAGCTGTCAGCCACAAACCATGCTATCTTCACTCATCCAACTTTATAAAGTACTCCTTAACTATTTCCTTCATGTTTGGAGGTATTTGCTCTTCATCTAATCTATGAAACTCACTTTCTTTGTAGCTTTTCAGTACTTCACTAAATGGGATGGACTCACCCATTGTCTCACCAAATTTTTTAACTTCTATAGTATCTTTTTGTCCAGTTTTGTTAACATTACCATGGATGTTGCTTCTTTCTCCTTCGGTATCAAGGTTCTTTGGGGCAAATATTCTTTCATAATCCTTAGCTTCTTTATCACTGCTACCATTTTTCCCAGAACCGCCACTCTGCTGACTGTCACCACCGTTTTCGCTACCCGGTGTACTACCATTTCCAGCACCGTTGCCACCGCTTCCCTGTCCATTTCCAGATCCATTACCTTGATTTCCTGAGTTGCCTTGGCCCCCAGAATTCCCATTATTTCCGTCACCACCTGATGACTGTCCACTAAACTCTCAGCCACCTTCTCCAGAATGCTCACCGGTCGGACAGGTAGATTGCTGACTTTTATTTCCAGGATTCTGAGTACCTTTATTTCCTTTATTCATATTTTCATTGGACTCTCCAGACATCTGTGAAAGTGTATTGTTCATATCATTAATGGTGCTTAACGCTTCATTTAACTCACCTGATATCTGCGGATTGCTTAACTGATTATTTATTGCTTTATTCAGGTTTTGAATGCTTTGATTAATGGCCTTACTATTAGGACTTCCTTCCTTTATAGACTGTGCGATAGCATCCTTAACTTCTTTAAAGGCATTTGCTAGGTCAGGATTATTTTTTAATGCCTCTCCAAGCTTATTTAGTTGCTTAGCTAACTTCTCTAATTCTTCTTTATTTAAACTTTGTATTTTTTCAGCCATCTTTTCCATTTCCTTAGCAACTTCATGGGAGTTTCTACTCTTTAACTTCTCCGCTAACTCCTTTGTAAAGGAATTTTTACTCAGGCTTTTTGCAGTTTCATTAATCTTACGCTGCTCTATTTCTTCCTTTATTGTGTTTAATTCCTTCTTTGACTTTACAAGCTCTTTTTTTGCGTCCTTGATATTCTTAGCCTGCTGAAGATTTTTTCTCATTTTTTCTAAGCTCTCTTCTAATTTCTTCTTTTCTTCGATATTTAGCTCCTTATCATTCTTGATACTGTCCTTTATCTTATCAATCTTAGCCTTTTCTTCTTCCAACTTTTCTAAGCTTTTTTCCTTTTCTTTTGCAACGACATATGACTTAGATGGAATAAAGCTTATAGAAACAGTTGCTATAGCAAATATAACAATGAAAAGAAGTATCCTTATTGAAGGTTTCAGTGATATTTTTGATTTTAATTCCTTTTTTTCAAGTATTCTTATAGTATCTTCTTTTTGAATCGTAGCAACTATTGTCTCCTTACCCTTAAGCTCAAGGGAGGTAGAAACCCTTTCCTTTAATTCAAATGAATCAACTAAAAGAGCTGTCTCCCTATATGAGGGCTTTTTAATAAATGTCCATAGAGTACCTAGTGCTAATATAATTGCTAATGCTATTAATAGCTTAGTCCATATAAATGTTATGGGGACAAACCTCGATATCATCATAATGATTAACGAGGTACCGCCCCACAACAATAGTGATAGCGAAATAATATGGATAAGCCTTTTAAGAAAGTATTTAATTTTTAAGGGCTTTAATAAATCAATTATTTTTTTATCCAGCATTTATTTTTTCATCCCTTTTCTTTCTTCTTTTTCTGCTTAGTTTGTCTTCCCTCTTATTGCCAAACTTCTTCATTGGATTAATTTTCATAGAAGTTACTAATAGTAAGATACATGATATCACAAAGCTAAAGCTCATATTATAGTACAATGGTTCCAATATGTTTGGATTTGCTTGTCTTCCGATCAAAATCTCCCTTATTGGTCCTTCGCCAAATTGTTTCTCCAAAATTGCTCCTATTCCAACCATAGGGTTCATATAAACTATTGAATTGTAAATCCATTTTACTGTATCGCTAATATTGTTGATATCAAGTCTGTCTATAAATGATCTAGTTATAAGCAAACAAAATCCTGTACCGAACATTAACACAAGTACTAAAAAGTAGGTAAATACTGTAGATGATGTAGTTCTTCTAAAAAAAGCTGAGGAAAAAATTCCTATACTACCAAATAACAATGCAGTTATTAAATAATATCCAAAAAGTATAATTATGTTTGATGGCGTGATAACTCCAAACAAGAAAAATATACTGAATATTGGTACCGATACAACTAAAAGGAGTATCATTAATGACAACGATGATAAGAGTTTTCCTGAAACTATTGAGAAGCTCGATAGCCTAGTACAAAGCAATAGATCAAAGGTTCTTCTCTCCTTCTCACCACATATGCTGCTTGATGTAGTGGCCGGTATGATAAAAGCTATAAGCATCAGCTGAAATATCGTAATGACAGCATATAGGGTCTTGAGCTCTTCTATCCTTATCCCTCTATAATATCTATACCCAAATATCATTTGAGAGGCAACCAGCCCTAAGAATGCACATAGAAAAAACAAATATAGTGATATTGTTATTGGCATTTTCCAGGATCTTGTTCTAACAGTCAGTTCTTTCTTCAAAACCGGATTTATTCTCATCATTCTACATCCCCCTTAGTAACATCCATAAATATGGTCTCTAAATTAGTTTCCAAAGGCTTAAAGGATATTACAGGAATATTTGCACCTAGTAACCTTTTCAAAAGGTTTGACAATTCAATCTGCTTTCCAGTAAATTCTATCTCAACATCTCTTTCGTTCTCAAGAACGGATTTGATCAAAGGTTCTTCTTTTAAAACCTTTACACACTTTTCAATTTCTCCAAGAACTTCTATTTTTATTACATTAGCTCCTCTAGCCATTAACATTATTTCATCCACTGACCCGTTAACAGCTATTTTACCGCCTTTGATTATTCCTATATTGGTACATAACTCTGCAAGCTCCGGTAGTATGTGGGAACTAATTATTATAGTTTTACCCATTCGCTTAAGTTCTTTCAGTATCTCCTTCATTTGAATTCTTGCCCTTGGGTCCATTCCAGAGGCAGGTTCATCTAAGATTAGTAGCTTTGGATTATGAACAAGGCACCTAGCAAGGCACAGTCTTTGCTTCATCCCCCTTGAGAGCGAATCTACATATACTTCCTTTTTATGTGCTAGGTCAACCAATTCTAGGAGATCACTCATTATGTTTTCTTTTTCCTTACCATATATACCAGCTATATCACTGTAGAAATCCATATATTCAGTAACCTTCAGCTTATCATATACTCCGAAGAAGTCTGGCATATATCCAATGTTATTTCTTATTTCCTTAAGGTTCTTAGTGGTAACTTGAGTTCCATCTAAAAATATTTTACCTGAGGTAGGTCTCATGAGGGTAGCAATCATCTTAAAGCTGGTTGTCTTTCCGGCTCCATTTGGCCCTACAAATCCAAATATTTCTCCTTCTTTTATTTGAAGTGATATATTGTCTACTGCTATTAACTTCCCATATCTCTTTGTTAAATTCTCTATTCTCAACATTATTTAATAACCCCCTCTACAGTAAAATTAGGGATATATACATCCATATTGTCAGTAGGATCTATTTTTAAGAGTGTCCCAGTATTTACATCATAGTAGTCATTTTTGTTAGATGCATCGATTAAAATATTTGAACTATCAGTTTTTTCCCATTCTGACTTTGTGAAATTGTAAATAAACATCTCATGCTTGCCTCTATATTTGTTTATGCTATAGTTTATTTCCATTGAATTTAGTTCCATATTTTTTTCGGGTTTAAAGCCAAGTACAACATACCCTTCACCATGAAGTATTTGACCGTCATCCTCTAAATCCATATCGTAAATATCTACTATATTTGGATACAGTATTCCGTAGGGTACAGTTACCGTATCTCCCTTTTCATATTCAATACTGAGTGGTAATATTATTAAATTTCTATCAAGAGTTTTAGCCTCTTTGTTGTTAATCTTTATGCTCTTTCCAAATCTATCTCTATTCCATGCCACCATAAAGAATCTATTTTTATTAACGGGATTTGAGTTTGAGCTAAAAACTCCATTTAAGATGTCTCTTTTAATATCAGAATTAAGGATGTCATTTAATTCTTCATTTTTACTACTACTTCGACCATGATATGTCCCGTAAACACTGTCAAATATATCATACCAATTCCTCGAGTTATAAGCCTTGACCTTACTTGTAGTAAATTTTATTTCCTTTGATTTGTCACCTGATTTTATGTCTCCTAACTTTCTATAGTCTCCCCCTAAAAAGACAACAGCGTCCTCCAAGTTTAAATTTGAAAGGTTATTTATCTCGCCAACAATGGCACCATCTACCAGTTTGAATTCACCACTTAGCTTATCGTTCATTTTTAACTCATAGTTATTTGAAACAGTTTCAACATCTAAAACTCCAGCTTTTCTCAAAATAATATGCTTTTGCTCATCGAAGGTGTATTCAGTCACGACTTCCCCATTTGCAAATCTCTGCAATTTCTCGTAATCCCTATCATCTTCCAGAAAAACTTCATTCTCTTTATCAAAAGCTACATCCCAATCACCATTCTTGAATCCCATTAGGCCTGATCTAATGGCCACCTTTGCTATATTAGTTTTACTATCAATGTTTATAATGGATACGTTGTTTACTATAGGTTCTCTTAGTCTAGTTTTGAATCCTAATACGTATATTGAACCCGAGAATAAAACTACAATTAGTGGGATAGTCAACCATATAAACTCCCTTTTGTCCAGCTTTTTTAAGATAACATAGTTAATTGGCCCAACTAATAGTATGAATAAAATCAATATTACTACAATGGTTTTTATAGATGGAAGTAGGTTATATGGCAAGCAGGATACAATATTATTAAACCTATAGGAATGGTTTCTTTTAATGTTCCTACTTAGATACTCATTGGGTTTGCTATTGAAGTACTTATTAATAACCTCATTCATGAACTCATCGTTTTTATCCCAATTTCCAAAGGGTGAAAGTGCTAAGTCAAATGAAGTAATTACAACGTTTCCATTTCCGATCTCCTTATGATAAATAGGAAGTACTTCCTCACCATTTATTACAAGTTTTTCTCCACTCTTTAGGTCTGCATTCAGTAGTACTAATGGATCTTCATTATTGAGTGCAGATGCATTTATTATCTCGGTACCTTTAGCATTTAAAAAGTTAAGTTCATCATCCAATCCCTTTAGTGTCTTTTGATAATTAGATCCCGTTCCGATCAAAAGAAAGCCTCCTGATTCAACCCACTTTTTTAAAGCCTCTTGCTGATTGCCATTTAGTTTTTCTGAATCAAAGTTGTTTATTACAATAGTAGAAAACATTTTTAATATTTTATGATTTTCCGGTATATGTTCATCTAGTTCTAATATTTTAAAATATGAGCTTCCTCCATTGCCATGGCTTACTTTAGAATATGTCTTCCCTAAATATCTTAGTCTATCAGTATCTTCACTAAATATCCCCATATATAAATCATCAGGTTTTTTTAAATTTAGATATTGTACTCTCTTTTCAAAAACAATATTATCCTCTTTGTCTAGTACCTTAATAAATAAGTTACCATTTTTCTTAAATGTCGCCTCCATATTTATTATCTTCGTTGACCCCTTAGCAATATTTATCTTTTTACTATATGCCGTATACAAGCTGGTCTGATTACCCCTAAACTTGTCCTCGATCAATAGTTGAACCTTACCCTCTATATCATCAAAATTGTTCTTTATCTCTACTCTAATGGGTGTAACCCCATCTGGTATTACATATCCGTCGAAACCTATTTTCACATCTGCTTCAAATTTTTCTTCAGCATAGCCTATAGTAAATGCTCCACCAAGAAATATTGTAAAGCTAAAGATTAAGACTAATACAATAATTAATATTCCATTGTCATTATTTCTCATTCCAATACCCCCTCAAAAGTTTAGATTTTTTCTGCAACTGTAATTACATCTTTATAGTAGTCAACATAGTTATTCTACTATTTATCTACAATGATATCAATAATTTAGACGCTTAAATAATCTTAAAAGTTCCTTAATAAGTGCCTAAAACATAAAAGCTTAGGGGCATCGAATCCCTTCGTTTTTGTCAGATTTCTCCTCGTGAGATGACACGAGCAAAAGAAAAGGCAAAAGCCCATTCACTTAAAGTGAAAAGCTTTTGCCCCTTATTAGCTACTTATTTATATATATATCATATTTTTCCCAGGTAGATTCAAAACTTTTTAATCGATCAGTGATCCTATCCTTCTCTTTCATACTTAAGGCTATTATTAATGAGTTTATTAAACTCATGGGGGCAACTAGTGAATCAACAAATGATGTCATATTACTCTTAGCCGTTAGGGTTATATCTGCTACTTCAGATATTGGAGAAAACTGGCTATCTGTAATACCTAATATCTTTGCACCCTTGTTTTTAGCAAATTCCATAACCTCAATGGTTTTCTTTGAATATCTTGGAAATGAGAATCCTATAAGGACATCATCTTCATTTATGTTAATTAATTGGTCAAATATATCATTTATACCTGAAGGCACGATACGTACATTATCTAATATAAAGTTCAAGTAAAAAGAGAAATACTCAACAATTACCGTCGAACTTCTTAATCCAAATACATATACCTTCTTTGCCTCTAGTATATTTTTGACTACTTCATTAAAGGATTCAGTATTCAGTTCACTGACAGTTTTCAAGATGTTGTCTACGTCGGCCTGCATAACTTTCTTGAAAAAGCCTTCTTCGTCATAGTTCTTTGAAAGCTCTAGTCTTTGAACTGTTGTGAGCTTAGTCTTGATAAGCTCCTGTAATTCCTTTTGTAAATCAGGATAACCTTTATAGTCTAACGCATTAGCAAATCGTACAACTGTTGATTCACTTACACCGACCTTTTCTCCTAATTTAGATGCAGTCATAAAAGCTACTTTATCATAGTTATTCATAACAAAACTAGCTATCAGTTTTTGACCCTTACTAAGTTTATTATATTTTTCTCTTATTCTAATTAATAAATCTCTTTTATCTCCATTCATAAATAGCCCTCTTTTCTTGTGTTAAGGCTATTTTACTAAATTATATCCTTCCTGTAAAGCCCTTTTGTTTAACTCCTCAGTTCCTCTAGGTACTCTACTTAAAACTGCTTCTTCTAGACATTCCTTAGAGACAATGTCAGTAAGCTCTTGCATTGCACCTAAAGCTACTATGTTGGCAACCATAGATTTCCCAACAACTTCAGTTGCAGTATTTAACATCGGAATAGATATAATTTTTTTAGCCTTTAAGTTTGAAGGTACTTCTATTGAAGAATCAACAACTAATATTCCTTCTTCCTTTAATGTATCAGCATATTTATCTAATGCAACTTGAGTAAGTGAAAGCATGATATCTGCTTTTCTTACCTTTGGAAAATCTATTTCTTCCTTACTAATAATAACTTCTGCTTTACTAGCTCCACCTCTAGCTTCTGGTCCATATGATTGTGATTGTATCGCATTTTCACCCTTTAGAATAGCCGCTTCTGCTAATATAATACCAGCTAATATTAGTCCTTGGCCTCCGGAACCAGTTAATCTAATTTCAGTCTGCATAGCCATATTATCTCTCCTCTTGAAATCTTTCTATAATCTTCATGTACTCATCTGTATATTCAGGCTCTGTAGTGTTTTTCAATTCTCCTATTAAGAATTTACCCTTAACCTTTTCTTCCGGTAATTTTGCTGCTACTTTCACGTCTACAGCATTATCCTTAAGCCAAGTCATCATATCAACAACTGTACCCTTTTTATTCTTTCTTCCATAGTATGTTGGACATATACTAATTCCTTCTACTAATGAAAATCCTTTATTCTTAATTCCGTTTTCTACAAGCTTTGTAAGTTGCTTTGCATGATACGCTGTTCCTCTAGCAGTGTAAGTTGCTCCAGCAGCTCCTGCAAGTGCTGGTATATCAAAGGATTTATCTATATTTCCGTATGGCGCAGTTGTACCGTATTCATCCTTTGGTGTAGTTGGTGAGTATTGTCCACCAGTCATACCGTATATGTTATTGTTAAATACAATTGTAGTTATATTAATATTTCTTCTAGCTGCATGGATTAAGTGGTTACCGCCGATTGCTGCACAGTCTCCATCACCAGTTATTACTATTACTTCAAGTTCTGGTCTAGCAAGCTTAACACCAGTCGCAAAGGCTAATGCTCTACCATGAGTAGTATGTAGAGTATTGAAATCCATGTATCCTGGAGCCCTTGATGAACATCCTATACCTGATACAACACAAACTTTATCTTTATCTAAACCTAAGTTAGCAATGGCCTGAGCTACTGATCTCATTATAATTCCGTGACCACAGCCAGGACACCAAATATGAGGCAATTTATCTGTTCTAAAGTAGTCTTTAATTAATTTGCTAGTCACCTATAAAACCTCCTTAACTTTGATTACGATTTCGTCTGGAGTGATAACTTCTCCATTGGCTTTTCCAACTAGATCTATTTTACAATTACCTTTTGCGATTCTTTCTACTTCATAAACAATTTGACCAAGGTTCATTTCAGCTACAACTATTGACTTTACCTTTTCACTCAATCTCAGAACCTGCTCTTCAGGGAATGGCCAAATAGTAATTGGTCTAAACATTCCTACCTTTATTCCTTCTTCTCTTAAAGCTTTAACAGCACTTTTAGCCGATCTTGCTGTACTTCCGTATGAAAGGATAGCAAAATCTGCATCTTCTAACATATATTCTTCATATTGTACGATGTCATCTAGGTTTTTATTTATCTTGTTCATTAGTCTATCTAATTCTTGTTCAGCATTTTCAGAACTGTTGCTTGGGAAACCGGTCTCATCATGCATTAAGCCAGTAACATGGAATCTGTGTCCGTCTCCATATGCAGCCATAGGAGGTGCTAATTGATCTCCTGATACTTTATATGGCTTATAGTTTTCTTCATTTTCGTCTGGTTTTACTCTATCTATTATTTCTAATTCACTTGGATCAGGAATCTCGATTTTTTCTCTCATGTGACCAACAACTTCATCAGTCAATATAACTACAGGTGTTCTATATTTTTCAGCTAAGTTAAATGCTCTAACTGTTAAGTCAAAAGTTTCCTTTACAGATGATGGACTAACTGCTATGATTGGATGATCTCCATGAGTACCCCATTTTGCCTGCATAACATCTCCTTGAGCAGGAGCTGTAGGAAGACCTGTACTTGGGCCACCTCTTTGTACATTTACTATAACAAGAGGAATCTCAGCTATTATTGCATAACCTAAGTTCTCTTGCTTTAGTGAAAATCCAGGACCACTAGTAGCTGTCATTGACTTAAGTCCTGCTAAAGAACCTCCAATTGCAGCTGCTATACCAGCAATCTCATCTTCCATTTGTATGAATTTTCCTCCAACACGAGGTAATTTTACAGCTGAAAATTCAGCAATTTCTGTTGATGGTGTTATTGGATATCCACCATAGAATTTCATCCCAGCAGCCATTGCTCCTTCAACACATGCTTCATTTCCTTGCATTAGTTTTATTGTTTTATTCTTCATCCTCGTTACCTCCTAAGTAAATAGCATAATCTGGACATCTAAGCTCACACAATCCACACTTTATGCATTTCTCTATGTCTACAGCTACAACTTTTTCATTCTCCATCGCAAGTACTTGTTTAGGACAGAATGCTACACAGATTCCACATCCCTTACATAGTTCTGGCTTTATTTTCAGATTAGTATTATTTTGGCTCAAGAACATTACCTCCCTTTATTATCAATAGATAACCAACCAAAATATCAATCTATTTTTTGTGTTTTTTAATTGGTTATTCATACATATATCAATGTCTAAATACATAATAACAGGTTCAAATTAATTATGCAATTAAAATTTCATTTTTTTCAAAATATAATGGTATTTTGCAATTTATATTGCATTTTGTATGTTCGCATCACAGTATAAATGAGTTTTTTAATAATTGTATGCATTTATTCTATCCAAAAATAACTTCTAAACAGAAGATTTTCCAAATGATTCAAGAAATTCCTTTACAGGTTTTCAGGTAAGATTTTTCTCCCTCAAAAACCCTATAAAAAAACCGATAAGCTAATCCTTACCGGCTAAAAAATCTTCATTAAAAGTCTATTTATATTATAGTCCTATATTCCATTGCTTCATTATCTTAACTAAATCAAACTTTGTTAAATCATAATGTATAGGTGTCACAGATACATATTTATTCTCTATGCAACTTATATCTGAATCTTCACCCTGAGCTTCATTTATTACTTCTCCACTAAGCCAATAGTACTCATTGCCCCTTGGGTCATGTCTCTTCTCGAATGCGTTTTTATACCTTCTTATTCCTAATGTAGTTATTTTAGCTCCACTGAGCTCTTCCTTTGAGCCTTTTGGTATATTAATGTTCAATAGGGTATGTGGAGGGAGTTTGTTACCCCTTAACTCGTCTACCATTTTATTAGCAAAATCTGCTCCGACATTAAAATCAATATCCTTAGTATATGCCATGGATACTGCAATAGATTGAATTCCATGGATTGCGCCTTCCACTGCTGCTGAAACCGTGCCTGAGTACAATACGTCAGTTCCTAAATTAGGACCATCGTTAATACCCGATATAACAAAGTCAGGTTTTCCCTTCAGCAGGGCTTCTAAAGCTAATTTTATACAGTCCGATGGAGTACCATCGACAGACCATGCATGAATATCTGTATCAAAAAATTTTATCTGCTTTGCTCTTAGAGGATTGTGCATTGTGATGGCGTGTCCAGTAGCACTTCTCTGTCTATCAGGAGCTACAACAAAAACCTCATATTTTTCACTTAATTTCTTTGCCAATTTATATATTCCCTCAGCAAAAATACCATCGTCGTTTGTCACAAGTATTTTCAAAATAAACACGTCCTTTCTATATATAATACGATAAATATCTCACATTCTGGAGATTTGACAGCCAAGGTTTCTGAGGATGGCAAGTCTCTGGAATGTATAGAGATTCCAGTCAAACCTTTAATTTATACACATCAAAACTCCCTGAAGCATCTGATATTTTGATATGTATAAATTAAGATTTACT
>JMSU01000187.1_pt1 | contig 22844 bp, 21 predicted proteins | sample 179011 | NCBI WGS metagenome assembly JMSU01 (sample SAMN02769580, study PRJNA246767) | bioreactor metagenome | isolation source: Culture-1 Bioreactor ArsB derived from microbial biomass from the upper 2 cm... | place: Germany: Bremen | collected day 87 after inoculation
AGCAGAATCAACAAGTTTGAATTCCAGATGTGCTGTCTTGCCAATGATCTTGATTGCTCTTTCGGGGTCCTGCATACCGGGAAGCTGAACCTGAATACGGTTGCCTTCCTGTTTACGGATATCCGGTTCTGCAACACCGAACTGGTCAATACGGTTACGGATAGTTTTAATTGCCTGATCCATAGTCAGCTTGGTCAGGTACTTTTTGTATTCCGGAGAAAGAGCAAAAACGTAAGTGACTTTTCCGTCGGGATTAACAACGGTGCTAAGGATATTCAGGTTGCTGAAACTTTTCTTTACGAGTTCTTCCAGCTTGTCTTTCTGGTCCTGCTTAAGAAGGACCGCTTCAACTCTTTCGCCTTTGAGGACTTTCGGCTTCAAAACAATAATCCCTTCCTCTCTGGCAATGGCACGAAGATCATCACCCATACGAGAAAGATTGTTGTCCAAGGCTTTTTCCATATCCACACCGAGTGTAAGATGGATTCCACCTTTAAGGTCAAGTCCTAAACTGATTTTGTCATCAGGCAGGAAGCGCGCCATACCTGAATTCTGAACCGCAGGCAGTGAAGGAAGGAGGTAAGCAACTCCAAACACAACAACAAGCAGGGTCAGGACAATTTTCCAACGAAGACTCCCGTTCATCTCCTCTCCCTATTATAAATTCAACTAGGAAACGTTACAAAACACTAAAAAGGCAAGCACTCCCGAACTGATCCGGAGAGTGACTTGCCTTAAAGGCTTCACTACTATCAATAAAGACTTATTTGTCTTTCTTTTCTTCTTTTGCGTCTTTTTTAGTGGGGTTAACCAGTCCGGCGATATAGCTTCTTTCAACTTTTACCTGAAAACCTTCAGCAAGTTCAACAGTAAGCTCATCACCTTCTACACCCATAACGCGACCGAACAGGCCACCTGCGGTGAGGATGCGGTCGCCCCTCTGAATGCCTTCCAGCATTGCTTTGTGCTCTTTGGCTTTTTTCTGCTGAGGTCTGATGAGCAGAAAATAGAAAATAGCAAACATGAGAATGAGAGGGAGAAAAGAACCAAGTGCACCCATAGGGCCACCCTGAGCCTGCTGTCCGGCTGCACCCATCGCGTGGGCGATATCTGCAAAAAACATTACGTCCTCCTGAAAAGACTGTGTACGAATAAAACAATCCGCCTATTAAACGGGAACATACATATTCCCGTACGGACGATGTGAACGGGGTAAAAGCTTCGTAAAAAACCGAAACCTCTATTACTTCCGCATCAACACCGATTTCCTCTAAATAATTCTGAACAATCTAGGAAACGAGTCCCAAGATCGCTCTGGTCAGCGGAGTCGCAGCTTCTTTCATCTTCGACTAATCCCTTATAGTCCGGCCCGCAAACGCATTTTGCGCTCCCGTTCGTTCAGACTTAAAGAGATCTCCCCGCAATTGGAGCATCTGGTTTACCAGAAAACATACCAAATTTAAAGCTGTAGCTATGTACCTCTGTCCCATAACATTGTCGAGAAGAATTAACGATTACTGCTACAACAATCTCATTTGCGTATGTGGTTCTAATTACCGTGTAAAGTCTTTTCTTAAACACGTATGCCTTTTATATATCCTCCTCAAAAAAAGGATAAAAGAGCACTTTGGTATCAAGACCTACAGAAACCGCCATGTCATCGGTTAAAAAGTAAAATAATTAAAGCCAACAGCGAGAACCCCTTAGTTAAGGGCCCGATGTTTACCTATTCTGGATTCCATGCCTTATTAAAAAATTCGTCCGGCCACATTAAAACGTTCGGCTCACCTTCACTAAGTTTCTTACGCATATGCACATCGACTTTAAATTTAAACTTTAGAAATGAAGTATACATTCCGGCAAAATCAATGTCGCCAACCAGAACGTAACCGACAAGAAGGTCTTCTTTGAAAACCAACTTGCGATAACTCTGTTTGCGTTCATCACAGAAAGAATATGATTCGTAGGCACTGTCACCGACAGGAGGATTAACTTCCCCTACAGAAATTGTAGGTAAACCGAAAAAACTGATGGAACTCATAGATAGGGAACCAGGATAATTTGAAACCTTACCAGCCATATTTTTCCCGGCATGAAACCCTTGGGTATAGGCATTGGACCAGACCGGAACAACTTTATCTTTATCAAAAATTACATCCTTAGCCTGCGCAACATCACCAGCTGCATAAATATGTTCCTGACTGGTCTGCATATGATCATCTACAATAACACCATTACCTACCTTCAGGTCCGCAGCACGGGCCAACCCTACGTTTGAGTTGACACCGATGGCTATAACGACTGCGTCCGCCTCCAGAAAAGATCCATCGTCAAGAAGTACTCCTCGTAGTCCGCCCTTTTTGTCGTATACGATCTCTTTAGCATTAACTGAGCAACGGATTAACATTCCGGCATCATCCACCCTGCGACGGATCAATGCAGCAGCTTCTTCATCAAATGCCAAAGACATGATGCGCTCTGCCTGCTCTATTACTGCAACCTGAACGCCCCGATCATACAAACTTTCAGCAGCCTTCAAACCGATAAGACCGCCTCCAATCACAACTGCCCTTTTTAAATCCTTCAGCACAGTTATAAGTTTAAATGCATCCTTCACAGCAGTAAAATTGTATACTTCAGGCCCTTCAACACCTTTAATTCTGGGCGTAAAAGGCACACCGCCTGTGGCTAAAAGCAATTTTTCAAATGAAATTTTCTCACCTGTAGAAGTTATGACCTGATTACTTTCAAGATCAATATCCACCACCGTGGTACCAAGCTTGAGGTCAACCTTTTTTCCTACGTAATACTCATTTGGGCGTATAGTCAGACGTTCAGGGGCAATCTTTCCTGCAAGAAGATAAGAAGTAAGAGGCTTTCCATAGGCAGCAGTATTCTCAGCACCGATCACAGTCAGAGGAGTTTTTTTGTCATATTTGCGTATACCGTCAATTGCTCCGAGTGAAGCAATACCATTTCCGATAATTACGTATGTCATCCTCTACCTCTCCTCATACTTTATTGCGCGATTGGGGCATGCTTCAACACACGCAGGACCTTCAGCTCGCTCTTCACACAAATCACATTTGATAATAGTATTCTCCAACTTGTTGCGTTGAATAGCTCCATATGGGCATGCCATGAGACAAGACCAGCAACCTACACACTTATCTATATCATAAAGAGTAATCCCGGTAATATCATCTTTAGTCAGAGCACCGGAGATACAAACTGAAACACATTGCGGTTCATCGCAATGTCTGCAGCTGATCGCGACACAACAATCTTCATTTTCAAAGACTTTTATGCGTGCAGACACCCCTTTAACTCTTTCTTCTGTGTATGCAATGACTAAATCATTACTCTCTGAATGAGTGGTTAGGCAGGCCAGTTCACAAAGCCTGCAGCCCATGCAATACTCGGTATCCGGATAAATGCGTTTCATTAAAATTCCTAATTGCCTGCGTGTCTGACACCCAAAAGATTCATCTCGGTTTCAGAAAGACCTATTGCTCGCAATTTTTCCCTGTTTCCGCACAGACTCTTAATAGAATCAAGCTCCATACTCTCGAGCGTTTTTTCTATTTCATAAGACCAAACGCGCACAAGGTTAACCAGCAGCTCTGCTGCAACTTCGGGATTCTGCCTTTTAACTATTTTTCTATCGTTAGTAGCTATACCCCAAGGACATTTACCGGTATTGCAATGCCCACACAAAGTGCAGCCTACGGCAATTAATGCGGCAGTATCTAAATTCACGGCGTCAGCTCCAAGAGCAATGGCTTTGATCACATCATCACTACATCTTATACAATCTTCCGCAATAATAGAAACATTGGAACGAATGCCCTCTTTACGCAGTCGCTGGTCAACACCAGCAATAGCAAGTTCTAAGGGTATGCCTCGATCCTTACAAAATCTATCTGAAGCAGTGCTGCCCGTCCTCCAGCTTCCACCTATAACAAGAATTTCAACACCGGATCGTACCGCATCCAATGCAATGCCTGCAACATCATGCACAGCATTAACCTTACTTAGCTTAAACGCAGCACCTTCATTAAACACACAACCTAACTCTCTGGAAGCCTTCACCATTGCAGCCTGCAAATTAATATTTCCGCAAGCCTCCTCGCTTAAAAGAATCGGAATATCTATCTCAATATTTTGTGTAAGATTTGTTTTGAGACTCACGCTGGGCGATTTGCAAGAATTTCTTACTTGTCCTGCGTCAATTAATAATCTGTCCCAATAAACGGGGACAACAGCATTACAGCCTGAGCCTGCTGAATGTGCACTGCCGTTTTCAGCCTGATTATATATATTTCGGACAAAACTTGCGGGCCACGATGAACTGGAACGAAGTCCTGAATCTTTGAAATTCACAGTCAAAGCCCCTGTGGGACACATAGCCGCACACCGGTGACAGCCTGAACATTTACAATTGTCATGTTCAACCCAGTCTCGTGCATCATCCCAGAAATGGACTTCATAGGTACACTGATTAATACAAACCTTGCACCCTATGCACAGGTCTCTATTACGCACGATTTGAAATTCATGAAAAGTACTGGCAAATTTTTTAAATAACAAAGAAGCCTCCAACGGCTCTCCGAGGACGTAAATCATTATTGAAAAAGATTTAATAATCCCAAAATTATTTTTAACTGTTAAAGTATACGTCTTAAAAATCTTTTCGGAACATTCAGTGAAATGAAAATACTCCTAAAAAAGACATATGAATCTTATTCTCCCAGACGTAAATACTAACTATAGTACAGGCAACCGCCATCCAAAATAATCGAAGTATCTAGACTAGTTCACAGCCGGCCAAAACCCAGCACCGCGTGCTGGACAATACCCCTGCATAAACGCCTGCCCCAAATTTAAAAAATTTACCCTGTTTCGTTTACTGGTCTTCAAAGCATACCTGCTACCTTCTGGAAAACATCTTTTGCTTCGCTTATTTCCAACCCACTGTAGACTGAACTCTTTTTGTTTTTTAATTACAGGCCAGAATCCATTCTGATTCATGAAAGCCTTTCTCTGCGCCTGCAAAAGCAAATTCTGTAAATAATCCTGATTGTTTTTATGATAATAATAAAAAGCCGCACCCTTACGGATCATATACTCATTGACGAATGTTCCCCCCGAATACACCCAGCCAACTATCCTTTTATAATGATCCTTATGATCAGGCGTGTATTCGATGCGCACTCTCTTACCGAGGACTAACTTTGAGAGCAATACCTTTGATTCATAAGCATAATATTGATCAGGCTTTCCATTCCGCCCTATCTCCGGCGTATCAATTGAAGCAATACGTACGGTTTTATTGTTTTCAAGAACAAAAGTATCACCGTCAATTACGTATCTGACCTTGCCCTCAAAAGCATGGCCTGCCGATGGTGACAGTATACAGAGACATAACGCCAAAAACAAAACGGAGCCCATATGGACTCCGTTTTTATTGATATTTTTTTTAAACAAAATCAGCACATTTATTATCCGGGTTATTGAGCCCAATGAATAAGCCCCAGTGAATGAGAATCCAGCAGAAGTTCATGTTTAGGTAGAATTCTAACGGTATACCCAAATCTTCCGGCCTCTCCGGGCATAACCTCGCCCTGATATTGATGCCACCCTCCGCCAAGATCTTCTTCAGCAGTCATAACGACAGTATACCTACTTACAAAAGTACCATCCTGCCCCACAGGACCAGAATAAATCTCGACTTGAACATCATCTGTGGAAAGACCGTTCAAATAAACCTCTGCACTGACAATGATCGGCTCTTCCACGTATATGTCAGTATGTGTTTCAGAGATAATATTTCTGACTTTCAGGCTGGACCACTTAGTCATAAGGTCCATTCTCCATGCAGCAAGATCTTTTGCTCCCTGAAAACCACTCTGAGACATGGTCTTATAATTACTGAAAGCAGGCAGATAAGCCTTTTCAGTATAATCTTCAACCATTCGGTTGGCGTTAAATTCAGGACCGAGAATCCGCAGAGCTTTCTTTACCTTTGTAATCCAGCTTCTGGGGATACTACCGTGACCACGGTCATAGAACTCAGGAATTATGTCATTTTCAAGCACCTTGTAAAGAGTCTGACTCTCAACAAAATCCTGATATTCATGGTCATTATAATCTTCACGACGTCCGATTGCCCAACCAACGCTATTGTCAGGCAGGTAAGCTTCATCCCACCAGCCGTCAGGAGTACTGAACTGAAGCACTCCATTAGCCATAGCTTTCATGCCACTGGTTCCACACGCCTCGAGAGGACGTCTGGGAGTATTGAGCCAGATATCACAACCCTGAACCATGTAGTTAGCGATCTTCATGTCATAGTCTTCAATGAAAACCATGCTCATACGGCATTCTTCACGGCGGCAAAGCTGAATCAAATCCTGAATAAGCTTTTTACCTTCATTGTCTTGCGGGTGTGCTTTACCTGCAAAGATAAACTGCACAGGATGTTTAGAATCAGAGAGAAGTTTGATCAGACGTTCTTTATCTCTAAGCAACAGCCCGGCCCGCTTATAAGTGGCAAAACGGCGGGCAAAACCGATAGTCAGCGCACGTGGATCAAGTACTTCGTCCGCCAATTCAATTTCTTTACGACGTGCACCTATACTTATAAGCTGCCTGCGCAACCTTTTACGCACGAAATCCACAAGACGTTCCCGGAGTCTTTCATGGGTACGCCAGAGTTCCGCATCAGGAATGTTATCGGTTTGTTTCCAGACCCTTGTGCAATCAGGATCTTCACGCCAGTTTGGTCCTAAATACCGATCAAAAAGAAGTGAAAAATCAGTAGCTACCCATGTAGGCATATGCACACCGTTAGTAATCGCTCCAATGGGAACATCTTCCACCGGATATTGCGGCCATACCTTTTTCCACATATTCCTTGAAACATGTCCATGCAGAATGGATACACCGTTATTAAAACGGGAAAGCTTAAGCGCAAGAACAGTCATGCAGAACAATTCTGTATCATCACGTGGATCTTCGCGTCCCAGCGCCAAAAAGACCTTATATGCAAGTCCCATTGTCTGAGCATACGGTTCAAAATATGGACGCATCAGGTCAGCAGGGAAACGATCGTTACCGGCAGGAACCGGAGTATGAGTCGTAAAAATAGACGAAGAGGCAACCATTTCCATTGCCGCTTCAAACGAAAGATTCTGCTCAGTCATAAATATACGGATACGCTCAAGGCCCGCAAATGCAGAATGACCTTCATTCATATGAATGACACTCGGTTCAAGCCCGAGAGCAGCAAGAGCCTTTACACCACCTATTCCAAGCAGGATTTCCTGCCAGAGCCGCATTTCAAGATTGCCTCCATACAGACGGGCTGTGATTGCTCTGAAATGTGCAGGATTTTCTTTAATATTGGTATCAAGCAAATAAAGAGTTACTCGCCCGACCTCCACAAACCAGACTTTAACTTTGAGAGGCTCACCTTTCATATCAATGGAGAACATCACATCTTCACCATCATCAGTCTTGGCGGGTTTGATAGGCATCTCTTCAAAATCGTGGCTTGGATAACGCTCCTGCTGCCAGCCATCCTGAGTCATATACTGACGAAAATAACCATGTTGATAGCAAAGGCCTATCCCTACCAGCGGGATATTAAGATCACTGGCTGACTTCAAATGGTCACCGGCAAGAATACCAAGCCCACCTGAATAAATAGGCAGGCTGAGGCCGATACCATATTCAAAGCTGAAATAAGCTACAACAGAGTCGCCTTTTTTAGCACCCTCAAATCTATAAGAGCAACTTTCCCTCGAAAGATAATTCCTCTGGACTTTCACAGCTTCGCGGAGGCGTTGCACAAAAAAATCATCATTGGCAAGCTCTTCAAGCTGCTGCTGAGGAAGATGATTCAAAAACGCAACGGGATTCTGCTGACATTCTCGCCAGAGGTTTTGATCAATGGAAGAGAAAATACTGGAAATGTCACTATTCCAGACAAACAAGAAGTTATAAGCCAAGTCCCAAAGCTCATTTAATTGTTTGGGCAGACGGGGTACGACGCTGTATACGCGAAGTGGCTGCATGTTTATCTCCTTAAAATATTATTTCATACGGGTCAGTTTAGAACACTACCAAAAAACCCGGACCTTTTACACTTATTTTTATTATTTGCCTTATTCACGTTAACATTTCAAGGCAGTTTAGCAATATTTTAGATAGAAAGTTGACACATTTCACTTACAAGAGCATTCTTCGCCCTCGAAATGACATAAATTTAAGGACCTGAAAATGACCACCACACAAATAAATCCAGTAGAAGTCAAAGTAAAATTCCTAAGCGAAACAGCCAGTAACGGCGGTATGGATTACGCAACTCCAAATTCCGCCGGAGTTGATTTGCGAGCCTGTATCGAAAATGACTTCGTTGAGATCGCTCCAGGACAAAAATATGCTTTCCCTGCCGGTATTGCCATTGAAATTACCGCACCGGGCATTGCCGGATTCATCTACTCCAGAAGTGGACTGGGCACAAAAGACGGTCTCACTGTCAGTCAGGGAGTCGGAGTGATTGACCCTGATTACCGTGGTGAAATTAAAGTTTCCCTTTTAAACACATCCGGTGAAAAGCGACGAATTGAGCGTGGACAGCGCATAGCACAGCTGGTTTTCATGCCATACTGTCATGCCAACTTGATTCCGAGTGAAGAACTTTCCGAGACCCAGAGAGGGGCCGGAGGATTCGGGCATACAGGTATAAAATAATCACTCACTCATAAATAAGATATTATCATGACTAAATACGACACATTGGTGGCAAAGGAACAAAAATCAATCTGCAGCACTTACGGCAGATACCCTGTCAGCGTAACCAAAGCTAAAGGTTCAAGACTCTGGGACCTTGAAGGCAAAGAATACATCGACCTTCTGTCCGGAATTTCCGTAGTAAACTTAGGTCACTGCCGTGAAGAGCTGGTTGAAGTGATGACAGAGCAAGCCCGCAAACTGGTTCAGGTAAGCAATCTTTTTTATCAGGAAGAACAGGTCGAGTGTGCTGAGAAACTTCTGGCAACCTGTGATGCTGACAGAGTCTTCTTCTGCAATTCAGGTGCAGAGGCAAACGAAGCAGCTATCAAGCTTGCCAGAAAATATATGCGCACTGTTAAAAAACGGGATGCATTTGAGATCATTACTCTTGAAGGGTCCTTTCATGGCAGAACCCTTGCAACCCTGACAGCTACAGGGCAGACCGGTCCCATCAAAGATGGGTTCGCCCCACTGCCCGAAGGTTTCAAACATGTCCCGACAGGTGACATTGAAGCGCTTAAAAATGCAATCAGTGACAAAACCGCAGCCGTCATGATTGAAATGGTTCAAGGTGAAGGAGGGATCAAACCTTTACCAGAAGATTACGTAAAAGCCATCGAAGCGCTGGTCGCAGAAAGGGACATTTTACTTATTGTGGATGAAGTGCAGTCTGGTCTATGCAGGACAGGTAAATGGTGGGCACATCAACATTATGATGTAACTCCGCACATATTCACCTCTGCAAAAGCACTCGCCAACGGTCTCCCCATGGGGGCTATGCTTGCAACCGAAGAAACCGCTAAAGGTTTCACCCCGGGCAGCCACGCTACAACCTTTGGTGGAGGTGCGCTGGTCAGTAAAGTAGCTTCCAAAGTTATCGACATCATGACTGAAGATAAACTAGCTGACCGTGCCGCTGAAATGGGTGATTATTTCAAAGAAGAAGCATCAAAGCTTCAAATTAAATTTCCTGGAAAATTAAGTCCGTCAGAGGATTGGGGCTTATGCTTGGCGTTGAGCTTACATTTGACGGGACTGAAATTTTCACGCAACTACGCGAAAAAGGGTTCATTCTTAATCTGACAAAGGGAACTATTCTCAGACTGCTTCCGGCTCTGAACATAGACAAAGAAGACCTGACAACCTTCCTTAAATCACTGGACGAACTGCTGGCTGCAGCAGATTAGCTTGACCGCAGGCCTATCAAAGCTTATTTTATGTTTAAAGAATAGTTTTGTAGGTTTCTGGAGGAATCATGGACGAGGTTGCACTTGCTACACCTGTTGAAGGTGGTGTTATGGACACCAGCATTACAACAAATCTGCCCACTGAACGTATGGACCACGTAGCTGCGTCTTTGGATGACCCTGCAATGCGTGCTCATGAAGAGCATCAGCAGGAGGTTGTTGATAGAGCTATTCATAGTTTGACAGGTAGAGGAAACCTCATTGACCGCATTGTTTAATATTTGTTCATGATTTTAAAAATTCAAAAAATAAGATTTAAAAAGCCCAAATACTCAGTAGAGTACTTGGGCTTTTTACGTTACTAATGATTCGAAAACGCTGATTAAAATTTCAAAAACTTAAATATAATTTAAAAGGAACTGTCCATGTCCAAACTTCTTAGAATCCAGTTTACACTTTCAGAAATGGAAAGCGACGAATGTCAGGTATATCTTGGTGCACGCGTTGCTCATGGATGGGAAGAAAAACCGCTGGACGATGATTCTATATTCTACACAGTTCACCTTGAGGACCACCCGCTTGGCATGGAAATAGTTGAAGAGATAAAAATGCGCTGGCCAGCTTCAGGATGTAAATCTGAAGAAATCGAAGCTGAGAACTGGGGCCTTGCCTGGAAAGATTATTTTGAACCCGTAACCTGCGGTAACTTTGAGATTCTGCCACCGTGGATGCTGGACAAAAAGACCGAAGGTAAAACACACATTATAATCGAGCCTAAAATGGCATTCGGAACCGGAAGTCATCCCACAACCGCCCTTTGCCTCGAATTGATCAGCAAACTTGCTGCTGAAGGCAAACTCACCTCTGACATGGAATTCTTTGATCTTGGAACTGGATCAGCAATTCTTGCCATCGCACTTGCGAAATTGGGCATTAAAGGAGTGGGAGTAGACATTGACCCGCAATCAATTGTCTGTGCTCTTGAAAATATTGAGAATAATGATGTAGATGGTATAACTCTTTCTGTAGGTAGTGCAGACTGCATTGATGCTGATCTTAAATATGATCTTGTGGTAGCAAACATTCTTTCAGGGCCACTTATTGAGCTTTGTCCCGATGTTACAGCACGACTTAAAGAAAATTCGATCCTTATCCTATCTGGTATCCTGATTGAACAGTCGGAAAAAGTAGCCGCAGCCTACATTAAAGCCGGACTGCCCGCCCCTGAAATATTCACACATGGTGAATGGGCAGGTTTACTCTGGCAAAACGTAAGTTCTGTAGATGAATAGAAAAAAAATATTAATTGATTATTTCAAGGCTCTTTCTGAAAAGATCGGGCCTTGTAACTGGTGGCCCGGTGAAACTCCTTTCGAAATTGCCGTGGGTGCTATTCTGGTTCAAAACACGAACTGGACTAATGTTGAGAAGGCTATTCATAACCTGAAAATAAACGATGGATTGACTCCGCAAGGTCTGCGAAAATTCAGCACAGATGAATTGCAAGAACTTATACGCCCCTCCGGATTTTTCAGAATGAAAGCCGCCAGACTCAATAATTTCCTTGATTTTCTTGACGTAAATTCAGCAAAGTGTATCACGGACTTAAAAAGATTTGAGACAACCGAACTTCGTAACATGCTGCTGGAAGTAAAAGGGATAGGACCTGAAACGGCTGATTCAATCCTGTTATATGCACTGGATAAACCGGTTTTTGTTGTTGATGCATACACAAAACGAATCTTCAACCGTCACATGCTGGTTCATGAAGAAATAGATTACCACGAACTACAAGAGTTTTTTATGGATGTTCTGGAAAAAGATATTGAACTCTATAATGAGTACCATGCCCTGATTGTTATGACTGCCAAAAATTGGTGTAAGAAATCTAAACCTGATTGTAAAAACTGCCCGTTGAACAAGTTTCTGGAAAATTAATATTACCTTATGTCTAAATCCTTATCCAAATATTTACTCGGCACAATCTCCGTATGGTTTGTGCTGGTTTTATTTTGCATGCCTGCAGATGCACAGAACTCTGCTGTGATCAGGTTAAAAGAAGAGATACAGGACACTAAAAAAACAGTAAAAGAACAAAAACAAGAGCTACTGAAACTAACCCGTGAAGAACGCAGCATGTTCGGAGAACTTGCCGCAATTGAAGACCGGATCACTGACGTAGAACGAGACCTTTTCCGGAAAGAGGAAGAGCTTGAAAAAATTATTGTTGATGAAAACAACGCTAAGTTTGAGCACATCAAACTAAAAAAAGAATTAAACAAAATAGTCGACAAACTGAAAGGAATGTTAACTAAATTATGGCCGGTTCATTCTCGTAAGCTTGAAAACAGATTCGGATCATTGGAAAACTGGCAAAGTGCCGACCGCAACTTTGTCTGGCTGGCTTCTCTATATAAGGAAACCAAAAAAGAACTGGAGAAAGCACAACTCAAAGCCGATGAATTATCCCAGAATATTCAAGTACAAAAAGAACTGCGCGACAAAGCTGAAAAAAAACTAAGTCAGATCAATAAAACAAAAGACTCTCTCTTAAAAGACAAGCTAAGCCTGCTGTCCGGCATCCGCGGAATCAGAGCTATGAAGGTCACAAGAGAACAAGAAGTCAACGGTCTCCTTGATACTATCAACAAACTGAATTACAGACTTAAAAGCCTGACCAGTAAAAAGATTTTGAATTTCAAAGGTTCTTTGCCCCGCCCCTGCGAAGGCAGAACCAAAATCCGGTTCAACCTATCCGCCAAACCGCCAGTCCGGGGGGAAGGAATCAAGACAGCCGGTAACGTTGATGTAAAGTCAATCTTCTGGGGTAAAGTCGTCCATAACGACACCTTACGAGGATTTGGACGGGTCGTTATCATTTATCATGGTTACAACTACTACTCCCTGTATGCTTATCTTGCCGAAAGCTTTGTCAAAACAGGACAGGAAGTTGAAAAAGATGAAATTATCGGAAAAACAGGGTATTACCCAAAACTGAAAGAAACCGGACTCTATTTTGAATTGCGTTTTCATCAGAAACCCGTTAACCCGAAAAAATGGCTTGCCCGAAAATAATATTTAATATCTTTAGCAAGATACAGCACTCACCCCGCTGGAGGAACAAATGAGAAAAACTTTGTGGATGATAGCCATCATCTCCCTTTTCGTAATTTCCGTTGCACCGCAACCGACACAAGCCGTAGATCAGGACCGTTTCGAACCACTGCGCAGGTTTTCACAGGTTCTGGATCTCGTCGAACATAATTACGTAAAAGACATATCCCGCAAAGAGCTGGTTGATGACGCTGTAAAGGGCATGCTTGAACAGCTTGATCCTCACTCAACCTTTCTTTCCACTGACGATTTCAAAGAAATGCAGGAATCCACCAGTGGTGAATTCAGTGGCATCGGTATTGAAATCAGCATGGAGAAAGGACGACTTACTGTAATATCTCCCATTGAAGATACTCCGGCTTACAAAGCTGGACTCAAAGCAGGCGACCTCATCCTCGAAATTGATGGAGCATCTACACAGTCAATTTCACTGATGGAAGCTGTAAGCAAAATTAGAGGCAAACGCGGCACTGATGTTATCCTGACCATCCTGCACAAAGATGCCAATAAACCGGATAAAATCACCATTACCCGTGGCTCCATTCAGATCAAAAGTGTAAAAAGTCAGGAACTTGAAGATGGATTTTTCTATCTAAGACTGACTCGTTTCAACGAAAACACCACCCGCGAGATGCACAAAGCTCTCGCTGAATATAAAAAGAAACATACCCTTAAAGGAATCGTTCTTGATCTGCGTAACAACCCTGGCGGTCTGCTGACTCAAGCCGTCTCTGTTGCCGATACTTTTATAGATCAGGGGCTCATCGTCTATATTGAAGGACGCGATAAAGCCAGCCGCAAAGACTTTATGGCCAAAGGGCAAGCAACCGATGTCGATGTTCCCATTGTCACACTCATTAATGCCGGTTCCGCTTCTGCATCAGAAATCGTATCAGGTGCTCTGAAAGACCATGACCGTGCCCTGCTGCTGGGTGAGCGTACTTTCGGCAAAGGATCTGTCCAGACCATCATTCCCATGTCTGACGGTTCAGGTATTAAACTGACCACAGCCCTTTACTATACTCCCAGCGGACGCTCTATTCAGGCTGAAGGGATTGACCCTGACATTGTTTATCCTTTTGTAGCTCCTGAGACAGACAAAGATAAAGATGATCGCTTTATCGTTCGTGAAAAGGATCTTAGCAGACACCTTGAAAACAACGGCGACGGCAAAAAAGGTAAATCCCAAAGAGACGAGAAGGCTAAAAAAATGCTCGATAGAGATAACCAGCTCAGACTTGGTCTGCAATTGGTGAAACAGCTGCCCCGTCTTAAAGAAATTAAATAAGCTTAAGGTCTACTGAAGTGGAAAATAATACTTCGGAAAACAACGATAAGCCCGAAATCCCGGTCGAAAAACCGGGCCTTCGGGCTTATCTGTTCAAACCGGCAGGAATAGCGGCGATAACTGTTGCTGCAGCAGCGTCTATATGTCTCCTCATTGCTCTTATCCTTTCAGACAACTCAGAAACAACAGCCGCTGCGCAGCAAGATAAGACACAAGCTCAACAAGCCTCAGCTGACAATCCAAAAGATCAATCCAACCCTCAGGTTAATTTATATGAAGAACCTATGGAAGATGATCTTGACGATCTGGTTAAGCTGGTGGACCTGACGCTGATTAACACTCTCAAGGATTCAAAGATCTCCATGCGAGACCTAAAACTTGAGGATGTATCCCTGAAAAAACATCAGGGGCGGGATTTTCATTTTCAGCAACTTCGTTTTCCATATGCTGGAGATAAAAAAAATTTATTGAGAAAGTTCAGAATGGTCTAAAAACAACAGCATTAAATGCAAGCATACACGAAATTGCTGCAGACAGTTGGTTGATCAGCATAAATGGCGTTCCAACTCATAAATTTTTCATATTCGCACCCATAGCAAAGAAAAAAAGGCCCAACCGCAAAGCTGATCCAAACGCTCCCAAAATGGCCATAGTCATTGATGATATGGGTGAAGATGTGGCTTTGGCAAAAGGCTTAGCTGCCCTTGATGTGCATATAACTTTTTCTATCTGGCCGAACAGTTCACATGTAAAAAAGACACTTGCTATTGCCAAGAAGAACGGAAACGAAATCATGGTGCACCTGCCCATGCAGCCTAAAGGTTATCCCAAAGTCAATCCGGGGTCAGATGCTCTACTGGTCGGTATGAAAGCTGATAAAATTCAACAAACAGTTAATGCTGCAATCAAAAAAGTTCCCGGTGCCAAAGGACTTAACAACCATATGGGATCCCTGTTTACGGAAAACTATGCCGGTATGACTCAAGTAATGACTCAGCTTAAACAAAGAGATCTATTCTTTCTCGACAGTAGAACCACACCCAAAAGCGTAGGCCCCAAAGCTGCAATCAAAAAAGGTGTCACTGTCTATGAACGGAACATATTCCTGGACAACGTCAAGGATATCGGCGCAATCAAGTATCAACTTTCCAAAACCGCCAAAATTGCTAAAAAAAGAGGTCAGGCCATTGCTATAGGACATCCTAACTGGGAAACCCTCAAAGCCATCAAGCAATGGGCAAAAGAAAATCAGGGAAAAGTTAATTTTGTCCCTGTAGAATCATTGATTCCCAAGGGTTAATAAGCTATTTGCTCTTTTCCCTAAACAGAAACATGGGCGCTGTTTTTAAATCACAGCAATATCTATCGTATACAAATTAATTTAGTTCCCTCCTTGACTTAATTGTCAATTTAGGGCCAAATAATTTTAATATAAATAATTCAGCATAAAGGGTTGTATCAGGATGAAAAAAATCCTCCTATTTCTCGTACTAATGTTCATGATTACGGTTCCCGTAATTCACTCTGCTCAGACCTACACCGTATCAATTTCCCAAATTGTGGAACACCCCTCCCTTGATGCTATGAGAGACGGTTTTAAGGACCGTCTAAAAGAAGCGGGGATTGACGTCATATACAATGAGCATATTGCTCAGGGTAATCAGGCGACCAACGTACAGATTGCTAATCAGATCAAAGGTGAAAATCCAGATCTGGTTATGGCTATAACGACTCCCTCTTCTCAGGCCGTAGCTCAGAAAATCAAAGATATTCCTATACTTTTCACAGGTGTTACCGACCCTGTAGCTGCAGGACTTGTAAAGAGTCTCATGCTACCCGGTAAAAATATCACCGGCATGACTGATATGAGCCCTGTGCTCCGTCAGGTCGAGCTTATTAAAGAGTTCATGCCTGAAGTTAAAACCATCGGAACCATCTATAATGCAGGTGAAGCAAACTCTGTAGTTCTCACCAACATGCTCAAAGAAATATGTAAAGATTTCGGCATAAAAGTAGAAGAAGCCTCCATAGCCAACTCCAGTGGAGTATATCAGGCTGCAAAAAGCCTCGTCGGTAAATGTGATGCAATCTACATCCCTCTCGACAACACCGTAGTCTCTGGGCTCGAAGCAGCAATTAAGGTCTGCCGCCAGAACAAGCTGCCAATCTTCTCCGCAGACACTGACTCTGTTGAGCGTGGAACAGTTGCTGCCCTCGCAGTTGATTACTACCGCATGGGCATGCAAACAGCAGACATGGCAGCCCGTATCTTATCCGGTAATGCCAAACCCGCTGACATGCCGGTTGAAACACTTCAAAACCTGCGTCTGTTCGTGAATGAGAAAGCCGCTGCCAGAATGGGAATAGCCATTCCAAAACGGGTTATGGAACGAGCCGACAAGGTTATCAAGTAAATCAAATTTGCAAAATAAGTATAATAGAGTTAAAGGCGCAGTACATTCTGCGCCTTTTTTTATTGGCTGTGAAAATTGACTGATATGCATAATCCCGCTGGCAACTCTGCGAGGCTGAATTAGAGGCGCTATCGCGCTTTTGATAGATGGTTTAGCCTCCGGCGGCCAAAGGAGCTAAGCCCCTTTGAAATCCCTATTAGTTTAAATCCATCTGATATAAAATGGGGCAATTGAAATACTCACTCTTAATAAATTAACACCTTCACGGATTTACTTGGTCAGCCTGTGCGATTTACTGCAGTTCGACCAACCTCCATCGCTTACCTTTGCAATTAAAGCGTTTTGAAAAAGGGATGGGGAATCCAAAGGGGAAGGGAAAAGACTTTTTTAACTTGGGAAAAGTTTTTTCCCTTCCCCTTTGGCCGCCGGAGGCAAACAACACATAATTATGATCAGCTTATATGCTTTTATGGGTGCCCTTGAACAGGGAACGGCTTTCGGCCTGATGGTTCTGGGAGTTTACCTTACCTTTCGTGTCCTTGATTTTCCAGACCTTACTGTCGATGGAAGTCTGCCCCTTGGTGCTGCTGTTTCAGCAGTAGCCATCAGCAACGGCTATCATCCAGCACTAGGTATGATGATGGCTGTCGGAGCCGGATTTTTAGCTGGCGCTGTTACCGGAGTCTTGAATACAAAATTTAAGATCCTACATCTGCTGGCCAGTATTTTGACCATGATTTCACTGTATTCTATCAATATCAGAATCATGGGACGCCCCAATATAACTCTGCTGGGCGAAGACACGCTCATTGACCAGTTCATAGAACTGACCGGACTGGCACCACATTATTCCACTCCGCTGCTATTCGCATTTATATCAAGTGCGGCCCTGCTAGTTTTAATCTGGTTCCTTAAGACATCATTCGGTCTGGCAATGCTGGCAACTGGAGATAACCCTAAAATGATCACCAGCCTCGGGGTTAACCGAGACATGATGATTATCTTCGGTGTTGGCCTGTCTAACGGGATGGTCGCGTTATCAGGTGCACTGGTAGCTCAAAATCAGGGCGCAGCAGATGTCAATATGGGCATAGGAACTATTATCGCCGGACTTGCATCAGTTATTATCGGCGAAACACTTTTTGGCAAAGGCAATGTGACCAGAGCCATGATAGCTGCCCTGCTTGGCTCTATCGTATACCGCATAGCCATTGCCCTGGCCTTGGGAGTCCGTCTTGGAGAATTTGCTTTTACTCCAAGTGACTTGAATCTGGTGACTGCGGCCTTGGTTGTTGTTGCTCTTATTTCACCACAGATCAAGGCTAAGCTGATCAGCAGGAGGCGCGCTAATGCTTAAAGTAACTAAAGCCGCCAAAACGTTTAATCCCGACAGTGTAAATGAAGTTCAGGCGCTACGTGGAATAGACCTTTCAGTTCAACCGGGAGAATTTATCACTGTCATAGGTTCCAACGGAGCCGGGAAATCAACTTTTTTAAATTCTATTGCAGGAACCTTTCTGCTTTCCAGTGGAACAATTTCCATCAATGGAAATAATGTAACCAAATGGCCTGAGCACAAACGGGCTGCCAACCTTGGACGAGTTTTTCAGGATCCGCTGCTTGGAACATGTTCAACACTTAGTATCGAACAGAATATGGCTTTGGCGCTTAAGCGAGGTAAGCGCCGCGGATTAGGCTTTGGAGTCCGTAATAAAGACCGTAATCTGTTTCGGGAACAACTTATTACGCTAGGTTTAGGACTTGAAGATAGACTTTCTGACAAGGTTGGACTGTTGTCCGGTGGTCAAAGACAGGCATTAACCATGTTAATGGCGACTATTACTAGACCGGACATATTATTACTGGACGAGCATACAGCAGCGCTTGACCCCAAGACAGGAAGGAAAATTCTTGATATAACCGACGCCGTTGTACATCGCGACAGCCTGACAACTCTTATGGTCACCCATAACATGAATCAGGCTATCAACATGGGCAGCAGACTGATCATGTTCCATCAGGGCATGATAATTCTGGATATTTCCGGAAAGGAAAAAAAAGGGCTAAAAGTAGAAGATTTGCTTGAGCGATTCTACACCCTTCGGGGCGAGAGTGTGGCAACCGACAGAATGCTTTTTTCATAAGTTGCCAGACTATCCTTTCCGATCAGGGAAAACCCCTGAAATATGCGAAAATCCGCAAAATTGAATACACTTGGAGGACTTAAAAATGGGCGAACTTACTTTTTCCATCATCAAACCAGATGCAGTGAAAGACGGCAAAATCGGTGATATCCTTAAAATGATTACCGATGCAGGTCTCAAAATCAAAGCGACCAAAATGATCCACATGACTCAGACTCAGGCTGAAGGTTTCTACGCTGTTCACAAAGAGCGTCCTTTCTTCGGCGAACTGGTTGAATTCATGATCTCCGGTCCTTGTGTAGTATCTGTTCTCGAAGGCGAAGACGCAATCAAGCGTTACCGCGACCTCATGGGCGCAACTAACCCCAATGAAGCAGCAGAAGGAACTATCCGCAAAGCTTTCGGTGCAGGCATTGAAGCAAACGCATGCCACGGTTCTGACGGACCCGACACCGCAGCAATCGAAGTACCCTACTTCTTCAGCAACCTCGAATTGGTGAACTAATTATGACAAAAAAAGTTGGATTTATTGGCACAGGCAACATGGGCGCCGCCATTATCAGAGGCATGGCGGGCGATGAAAATATCAACCTGCTGGGATCTGACCTAAACAAAGCGGCATTAAAAGCTCTTGCCGAAGAAACCGGGCTCACCCAGTGTGACACAGCCCGCGATCTTGCCAAGGAATCTGACTTTATTGTGCTGGCGGTTAAACCCCAGCACGCTTCCGCAGTTCTTGAAGAAATTGCTCCAGAACTGGACGAGTCCAAATGTGTAATATCCATTGCCGCAGGGCTCACCGTGCACAAACTCAAAGACTACTGCGAAAACCGCTGTCCCGTGGTGCGGGTCATGCCTAACACGCCTGCGCTTGTAAACGCAGGAGTATTCGCAGTCTGCCTTGATGATGCGCATCTCACTGAAGAGCAGTCAACCTTCACGCGTGAAATGTTTACGCCTCTCGGAGATGTCTATGTACTCGCCGAAAGTCAGTTTGACTCTTTCACAGGCGTTATCGGTTCCGGTCCTGCATATGTCTTCTATTTCATAGAAGCTATGATCGAATCGGCCGTAGAATTAGGACTCCCTCGCGATCAGGCTACAGGCATGGTGCAGAAACTTTTCGAAGGTTCCACCAAACTGGCGCAGGAAAGCAATTTCCATGTCAGCCAGTTGCGCGAAATGGTTACCTCACCCGGCGGAACTACCGTTCAGGCGCTGGTACACCTCGACCGCACTGCCACACGAGCCAACATCATAGACTCAGTCCGTAAAAGCTACGAACGCAGCAAAGAACTCGGGAAAAAATAAGCCTTCGGCGACAAGAGAGGGGAAACTTTTTGAAAAAGTCTCCCCTCTCTGCACTCTCCCCTTCAAATTTTTTAACGGGCTTGCACTCTGTATTAACGGACAATTTTTCAGAACTCTTCCGTAAGTCCTGCACTCTATATATTTGCATAAGAATTATACATATCACCCAAATTTCAAAGGCCATCTATCAAAAATAGATGGCCTTTATTTATAAAGATATCCCCAAAAACAAAAAAATAGGCCGCAAAAAGCGGCCTATTCTAAATCGTATGTAAATTAAATATTACATGCCGGAAGCCCAGACCATTACAAAGTAGAGGTCGAGGAGTACGGCGCTGAAGATTGCGCTGAACAGTACAAGCGTACCCAGTCTTTTCAGCTTGAGAGAAGTCCACTCGCCTTCGGGACCGATAACGGGCTTTTCTTTCTCTTCGCCGAAATAAACAGCCTTGCCACCCATCTGCGCGCCGAGAAGCCATGCTGCGGTAGCCATGGGCCAGCCTGCATTGGGGCTTTCGGTTTTACCTGCATCGGTAATGAGATTGTCGTAAGCATCTTCCCAGTTGAACTTGAGAATACGTCCGGCAGCCAGCATCATGAATCCAGTGATGCGTGCGGGGATGAAAGCAAGAACATCATCAGTCTTAGCTGCAAAGTAGCCGAAGTCTTTGAATTCTTCATTTTTGTATCCCCACATGGAATCCATAGTGGAAACAGCTTTGTATACCCACATTCCGGCAGGGCCGGTAACAACGAGATAGAAGAAAGGAGCTACAAAACCGTCATTGAGATTTTCACTTGTGGTTTCAGCAAGTGCTTTACGCAGTCCGGCTTCATCCAGTTCGGAAACATCACGACTGACAAGCTCTGCAATTGCAGCACGAGCTTCTTCTACTTTTCCGCTGTCCAGCAGGGAAGCTGCATTCTTGCATTCGCTGAGCAAAGAACCGAGAGCAAGACCTGCATAAGCGAAATACAAGCCGATCAACACACCAAGAAAAGGAATTGCCAAGAAAATCTTGAGCACACTCCAAATAACAATAGAAATACCGAAAACCCCGACACCGCCCATAATTTTGTTGGACAGGCCGATTGATTTAACCCAGTTTTTATACCAGTCAAGTGCCATACCGAGAAAACGAACCGGATGGGGGAACCACTTGGGATCTCCTAAAACGAGATCAAGGACAAGTGCGATGACAGGAATAAGAAACAAAACAGTAGAATTGTCCATTAGATAATCAACCTCAAATCTTAAAGCGTTTTTGCCCTAAGAGACTTTATCTCTCAGGCACACAGGGGCGGCACGGCCTTCTTAACCTCACTCATTTTATCCTTGAAACAGATAAAATAATACCCTACCCCGATCCTTCCCACAGGACCGGAAGCTACCGCCTCTTCATCATATAAAAAAGCGGTACGGATAACAATCCGTACCGCCCTCTTAAACTAATTTTCGTAGTAGGAACGTAGAAGCGCGCTGCGCACAGGATGTCTTAACTTCCTGAGGGCTTTGGCCTCAATCTGACGAATACGCTCACGGGTAACGTTAAAAAGTTTACCAACCTCTTCAAGAGTGTGGTCGGACTTTTCACCGATACCGAATCTTTTACGCAGGACTTGCTCTTCACGAGGAGTGAGATCAGAAAGAACTGTCGCAATCTGCTCGCCGAGCTTGGTACTAACGACCTCTTCAGCTGGAGCTGTAGCTTTCTTATCTTCAATAAAATCTCCAAGGCTCGAATCTTCTTCATCACCGATAGGTGTTTCAAGAGAGATAGGTTCCTTGGCAATTTTCAATACTTTTTTAACTTTTTCAAGCGGGTAATCCATACGCTCCGCAATTTCTTCAGGAGCGGGATCACGTCCGAGTTCCTGAACAAGGTAACGTGAAGTTCTGATGAGCTTGTTAATGGTCTCAATCATATGAACAGGAATACGGATAGTACGGGCCTGATCCGCAATAGCGCGGGTAATAGCCTGTCTGATCCACCATGTTGCATAGGTGGAGAATTTGTAACCACGCTGATATTCGAATTTATCAACAGCCTTCATCAGACCGATGTTACCTTCTTGAATCAGGTCAAGGAACTGCAGTCCGCGGTTGGTGTATTTCTTAGCAATAGAAACAACCAGACGCAGGTTAGCACGAATAAGTTCCTGCTTAGCCTGCATAGCACTGCGGTTTCCGTGCTTAATACGCCAAAGAACTTCTTCAAGATCATGCACATTGTGACAACATTTATCCTGAAGACGAACCAGAATTTCCATTTTACCGGAAATCATTTCCTTAAAGGAAAACAATTCGTCAACAGTCAGTCCGAGCTCATCTGAAGCAGCCACGGGATTGATTTCACGGTCATCAATCTGTTTAAAAAGATCTTTGATTTCCTGCTGTGTTTTCCCGGTGGAAAGAATATAGGCAGAAAGGTCACGCTGGCAGTTATGCATCTGCCTCACGTAATCACCTACGGTTTCAATGATCTGATCAATAAGAGTTTTTTCAATCTTGATATCACGCAGTCTGTCTACAATTTCCTGTTTGTAGCTGATAATTTCATTCTGCTCTTTAGCAACTTTTTTATCC
>JMSU01000188.1_pt1 | contig 22785 bp, 36 predicted proteins | sample 179011 | NCBI WGS metagenome assembly JMSU01 (sample SAMN02769580, study PRJNA246767) | bioreactor metagenome | isolation source: Culture-1 Bioreactor ArsB derived from microbial biomass from the upper 2 cm... | place: Germany: Bremen | collected day 87 after inoculation
TCAATTAAACCTGTCACAGCACCTATTTCCCAGGCAATGATCAGTACAATGAGTATCAGTACTTGATAAAAGATGATAAGCCTTCTGTTTCTAAGGGCTTTTTTTAAATAACGGGTTTGTTCAGGAGATACTTGCTTAGTCATTCACATCCATCTCCTTCCATATAGCATTAAAATAATCACCAAATTCTGGTGTGCTTCTAGACGTAAAAGGTGTTCGATTAGGAATTGAAAGCTTAATATCAAAAATACGTTTTATAGATGCAGGTCTTTTACTAAGAACAACAACTTTGTCAGCCATACTAATAGCTTCAGCTATATGTAAGAACTTAAAACTTCATGGCGTAAAAGATTTCAAGGAAAAAAGAAAGTAAAACTTTTTTATACTAAAAAAATTTAGTGTATCATTACTTCAAGGGTATGACCATCCCATGTCATAGAAGAAATCAGTTTCATAAGTAATCTTCGCTTTTCCACTGACGTTAATAAGTCATTTAATCCAGGGTCACTAACAGAAAGACCGATTAATTGGTCAAAAGCTTGAAATAGTTGTTTTTCAGCTTTAAAACCATTCAAATTCATAAGACCACAATCAGAATTCTTCCTATGCTTACATTGGTAATAGAGATATCGAAGTTGATGATGCTGATAGATACCTTTTACTTCTAATGGCAAGTGGCAAGCTTTGCAATGTAGTAAGGGATAGAGAAGGGCTTCTTTCTGGTTGAATTGGCTAGTGTGATTGGTTTGTTGGAGTATAGATTGAATTGAAATCCATTGTTTGGAGGGGATAATAGGAGCATGATGACCAACAGCAATAATCCATTGGGTTATGGATTTTCTCGATACTTTATACTTTTCTTCATGGTGCTTGTTATAAGCCATAATACCGTGATTACCATCAAATGACTCCACAGTAAGATCAGGATCCATAAAAGCTTTATGATGTAAGAAATAGTTATAAGCTCGTTGGTCTGCTGCCATATATACGGGATTCATTAGAATGTTTTTTAGAGCGCTTAAGCTGAATGTTTTGTTACGACGACTCTTTAGGTGATGACGTAGCGTGTAAGATTGAAGTTCTTGTAGGGATTTACAATGTTCATACCCATTGAAAATCTCTTTTACACGAGTAGCCTCTTCAGGGATTAATACTAAAATTGCACTTGACTTTCCTTCTGACGTGTTAATTCGACGTGACCGGTAACCTAGGGGCGTCATACCACCTAACCACCGACCAGATTCAGCTAATTTATACATATTATCTTGAATGCGCTCAGCAATGGTTTCCCGTTCTAGTTGTGCAAAAACACTAGCAATATACATCATAGCCCTTCCCATTGGTGTAGACGTATCAAAATGATCACGTATACTTACAAATTCAATATGATAGTGCGTTAATAATTCCAAGATGGTTGAGAAGTCTAGAACGTTACGACTGATTCTATCCAAGCGGTAACAGATCAATACATCAAATTTCTTCTCCCTGGTATCTTGAAGCATATTTTGAAATCCTGGTCGTTTTGTATGACTCCCAGAAAAACCTTCATCTTCATAAACAAGTAAGTGCGTAACGTTAAAATGTGCGTGAGCATATTCCCGACATAGACCGATTTGATTCTTTATGGACTCGCCAGAAGCTGTTGCTTTTGATTTTCGTGAATAGATAGCTATATTCATATTGAGCATCCTGTCATATGGTCTTGTTAATACTATATGATAGATATAGCCATAAAATCAGTGGAATTACCATAAAGCTATTTTTTGCTTTTGTGCAGGTCTTCAGCAATATCCCTTGTATGTTTAAGGGTTTTTAATATAATGCGCTTGGTCTGGTCATCCATCAGTTCACCATGATATTTTAAATCATCTACTTCTTCTAATTTTTCAATGATGGTATCCAGGTCAATATTAATAGATTTGTGATCTCTTGGCTCTCTTACAGGGAGAGAGTGGTTACTTCTCCCAAGAAGATAATCGGTGGTCGTATGAAGGGCTAGTGCTATTCTATTGATGATTTCCCCTTTTGGTTCTCTAAGATTGTTTTCATAGCGAGACATGGTTGCTTCGGTAACATTTACCTTAACAGCCAGTTCTTTTTGCGTTAATTGCTTTTTTTTTCTAAGCTTCAATATTCGATAACCAATTGAATTTCTGTTCATGTCATACACCACTTTATCATTTTTTTAGTTTGGTAAGAGAATAACTAATAAGAGTATACCTAACCAAACGATGTGTGAAAAGCATACATAAGGATACTAATTTCATCTTATAGGAAAAACCTCAATTCAGCATATACGATTGGAACGTTCGCATATACGTTAAGGAAACTCTCCTATACCACCTGAAACGTATGCAAAGCATACATTTTTTGTGTATAGATTAATAATTTCTTCAATTTAGAGTGAATTTTCGCCTTTATTTACTAATTGTGGAGCCTTCGCGATATTTCACTAATAGTATAATACTAACTTACCAAAATTAAAATTAGTATTACCAAAAATACAAACTATTGGTTGACACTTACCAAATGGTATGGTACGATTGTCTTGTTTGAATGGTAAGTGCTGGAGGTGAAGGTATGAATACATATAAATTAAAGTCTGCCAGAGCTTCAATGGGATATACACAGGTAGAAATGGCGAAAATGTTATCCATAACACAGAAAACATACAACAGAAAAGAATTAGGTATTGTGGATTTTAACTTACGAGAAGTTACCAAAATTATAAATATCCTAAAGCTTGATGTTGACAATGTGTATGCCATTTTTTTAAATGACAATATTACCAATTGTATATCTGATGAAGTATCTAAGAATGCTTAATTTTGAGTCGTACTTAATATATTTTAGGCTTAAATAAAAAAAATATGCCTTAAATAATATTATATGTTTGAAATTACAAATAATATATGATAATATATATCCATATTAATTTTGGAAGGAGTGGTTTATGATGACAAAACTAAATATGAAAATAAACAAGGTAACTCGACAATTTCAGATCGTAACTGCTCCCAGGGAAAAAACAATGATATAGGATATGATTGACCTAGAGCAGTATCATTTATTGCCTAGGTATTGTTTTATATAGGATTAGACGGATTAAACATGTCTAACCATAAAATGAACTTTATAAAGATAAGCATTATAGCTTTTATCATCCTTGTATGATGAGTAGAGTGCTTATGTCATGAGAATGATCTTTAAGATATAGGTGAATGCCATATATCTTGTTTATAAATCTAGCGCGATAAATTATATTGTGCTGGATTTTTTTTCTGGGAAGAAAAGGATGGTAATAAACTTAATGAAGTTAGAGACATATGGATGGAATGAAACAAACCAAAAGTATTTACAAGATTTTGAAGGAAAAGAACTCATACCTGCTCGTGTATTAGTTGAACACCGTGGTCATTTTCGTTTAATGACAGAAGATGGTGAAATCACTGGTATTATTGCTGGTAAATTATATTATGATATGAGTAAAGAAGCATTACCTGCTGTAGGCGATTGGGTATTGGTAGCCCCCATTAAAGGTGAAGACAAAGGAGTCATACACCATATATTACCAAGAAAAAGCCAATTTGTAAGAAAGATAGCTGGTAAAACTACAGAAGGGCAAGTTGTTGCTGCTAATTTTGACTATGTATTTATTATGACAGCTCTTAATAATAATTTCAATATAAACCGTTTGGAGCGATATTTAACCGTGGCTTGGGATAGTGGCGCAGAGCCAATTATTGTTCTAAGCAAAGCGGATCTGTGCCAAGATGTAGAAGAGAAAGTAGAAGAGGTAGAAGCTGTAGCATTAGGTGTGAAAGTATATGCTATTAGTTCGTTAGAAGGTGTGGGTGTAGAAGACATTGAACAATACTGTATGGATGGAAAAACAGCAGTAGTTCTCGGATCCTCAGGTGTAGGGAAATCCACGATGATTAATACACTTTGTAAGGAAGAAATACTAAAAGTTAATGCAGCCAGAGAAGATGATGATCGTGGACGACATACCACGACCCATAGACAATTAGTATTCATGCAAAACGGTGGAATGATAATTGATACGCCAGGTATGCGGGAACTTGGTTTATGGCATAATGATGATGATGAGCACGGCGTACAAGACGTTTTTAGTGAAATAGAAGGGCTTGCTGCTCAGTGTCGTTTTAGAGATTGTACCCATTCGGGAGAACCAGGATGTGCTGTATTACGAGCAATAGAAGATGGGGAATTATCAGCCGACCGACTAGATAGTTTTCATAAACTTGAAAAAGAGTTAGCCTTTATTGAGAGAAAGAAGAACGATAGATTGCGTTTAGAAGAAAAACGAAGAATTAAAAATTTATGTAAAAAAAGTAAAAATAGTAAATAAGCTATTTAGTCATTAGCTGATAAGGAAACCATATATCATGTTAATAGCTACACTGTACAGTTTCTATTTATGTTTTGTTAGGGCATAGATAAAACAAATCAGGTACCTATTAGTATGCATATATGGTTTTATTCGGTTCATCATTTTAGGTAAGAAAGGGATTCATATTTTTTATATAACATGATATAATGAATAGAATACGTATAAATTAGAGCAACTTATATTGGACTAATGATGTAAGTTAACTATAATAGTACGTTTAATATTATGGAATTGTTTCAAAGGGTGATTGTATTGAAGATTGGTATATTTGATTCAGGTATTGGTGGTATAACAGTGTTACATGAAGCACTGAAGATGTTACCTCATGAAGAGTTTATTTATTATGCAGATTCTAAAAATGCGCCTTATGGTACGAAGCCGAAGGAACAAGTGAAATACTATATAGAACAAGTCGTTACGTTTCTAAAAAAGAAGGACATTGATGTACTTGTTATAGCATGTAATACAGCCACGAGTATAGCTGTAAAAGAATTACGAGAACGATATGACTTTCCCATAATCGGTATGGAGCCTGCAGTCAAGTATGCACTAGAACAAGAAAAAGAAAAGCGAATTCTTGTGACGGCTACAGACCTAACCCTAAAAGAAGAGAAATATCAAAATCTGGTGAGTAAGCTTGATGAGTTAGCACGGGTTGATTCTTTAGCTTTACCAAAGTTGGTTGAGTTAGCAGAACAAAACACTTTTGATAGAGAGGAAGTTATGGCTTATTTACAAGAAGCATTAGCTCCTTTTGATTTTAACTTATATGGTGCTGTTGTTTTGGGGTGTACCCATTTTCCATATTTTAAAAAATATATTCAAGAAATAGTACCTGAGCACATTAAAATAGTTGATGGAAATATTGGGACGATCCGGCATTTGAAAAACATATTAACCAATAAGCATGTAAGGTTTAGTGACCATGGTGGGTCTATTGCTTTCTATTATGCTGGAAAAAGAGATAGCAACAACACAATACTGAATAACTATCTAAAGCGATTAACAGAAAACTAGGTGGGTCTAGTATCAATTATAGATATCACATAAGATGACCAAAGAGAGGGCTGGGACCATGATATTATCAGGGCAAGAGATCAGGAATCAATTAGGACAAACCATACATATTGAACCATTTCATGAGAGCCAACTTAATCCTAACAGCTATAATCTTCGACTTTATCATGAACTGCTTGTTTATGAGAACGAAGAATTAGATATGAAAAAAGTGAATACAGCAAATAAAATTATCATACCAGAAGAAGGTTTATTATTAGAACCTGGGAAACTGTATTTAGGTAGAACAGTTGAATATACCAAGACTGATAATTATGTACCCATGCTAGAAGGGCGTTCATCTATTGGACGATTGGGGCTTTTTATTCACGTAACAGCTGGTTTCGGTGATGTTGGTTTCAGCGGGTATTGGACACTTGAGATTTTTTGCGTGCAACCGATTAGGATATACCCTCAAGTTGAGGTCTGTCAGATATACTATCACACCATAGATGGTGATTATACCACATATAATAGTGGCAAGTATCAAAACAATGAGGGGATACAGCCAAGTTTATTATATCAGGATTTTTTGAAGAAAGAAGAAAAATAAAACGAGGTTATATGAGAGTAGGAGATATTAATATGGGTTCAAAAAAGTTTTATAAAGATGCTAAGGAATTAATTATTTTTGTAATCGTCGTTGTTGCCAGTGTATTACTTGTTCAAAGTTTTGTGATTACATCCACTAAGGTACAACAACATTCTATGGAAAATACATTAATAGAAAATGATTTTTTATTTGCCGAAAAACTGAGTTATCGTCTTACAGATCCTAAATTAGGCGATATCATTGTATTTCTACAAGAAAGACCAGAAGGATTTAAAGGAAATCCATTGGGTATTACCATTGATGATATTAAGAATAAGTTTATAAAAGATGAGTATAACAATAAGGTTCCACCAAGAATGCGATATGTAAAACGTGTCATTGGCTTACCAGGTGATATCATTGATATTCGAGAAGGCATAGTCTATGTGAATGATAAAGCACTAGACGAACCTTATATAAAAGGTGACCCTACAGATGCAAGGACACATCTTGACTATCCAGTAACAGTTCCAGAAAAGCAAATATTTGTCCTTGGCGATAACCGTAAAGCAAGTAATGACAGTCGTAATTTTGGGTGTGTTGATCAGAGCTTAATTGAAGGGAAAGTGGTTCTTCGATTATGGCCATTAAATAAGATAAGAGTATTCTAAAGCAGAAGATGTAGTATTTGGAAATGTATCCAAGTAAAACGGCTTTTTTGTAAGTTACATATAGCATCTGCTATATCATGTGTAACCAATAAAGCGGTTTTATTTTCTTGTTTGATTATGGTTCCTATTTCATCTCCAGCTGATAAACGTGTTTGATAATCGAGAGCTGAAAAAGGTTCATCTAACAGTAGAATATCAGGTTTCAAAGCCAAAGTACGTATTAGAGCTGCTCGTTGTCTCATCCCTCCTGATAATTGTGAGGGTTTATAGTTTCTAAAATCATATAAACCATATTGCTTTAATAAGTCATCTATATACGCAAGACTCTCTTGAGATAATTGATGATTAATCTCTAGACCAAGAAGAACATTACGGTAGACCGTTCGCCATTCAAAAAGATGGTCTTTTTGAAGCATATACCCAGTGTAGTGAGAGTCACTGTTAATCAAGGATGTATCCAAGGTTACGCTACCATGTGAAGGCTCAAGGAGACCAGAAATTAAGGATAACAGAGTAGACTTACCACAGCCACTAGGACCAACGATACTTATGAAATCTCCCTTATTGACATTTAAGTTAATATGATCAAGAGTTTTTGTTTCGCCTTTTGACGTATGATAGATGTAAGATAAATCTTCAATTTTTAATAAAGGAGACATATTGAACCTCCTGTGCTTAGAATCATACTATATTCTATTACAACAGCTACCAATATGTGTGAACAAACGGCTACATGTTGGTTGCGAATTTGATACATCTTATACAGGTAATCATGTCAAAAATAGAAAGTTAGAGGTGAAGAAATGGGTTTACGTTTTCTCTTATATTTAGGTATGCTAGGGATTGGCATATTCATAGGTTCTAAAGGTATGTCCCATAAAAAAATATTAGACCGTATGGACAAGCTACAACTAGGAGCCTTAGTGGTTTTATTATTTGTCATGGGTATTCGAATCGGTGCAGATGACACCGTTGTTAGTCAAGTAGGCAATCTAGGCCTGAAGGCACTTATTATTACAGTCTTTGCCGTAGCATTTAGTGTATTATTTGTATGGTTACTAAGAAAGTTTAGAAAAATAGACAAGAAAGGCGAAAGAATATGACAGTTATTATCATGCTAACCGTATTTCTGGGGATAGCTTTTGGATATTTGGCTTTCCCTGTGGATATGTTATCCTATACCGACTACATTATGGACTTCGGTCTTTGCCTATTACTCCTTCTAGTTGGTATCGATATCGGACGACAGAAAAATGTACTGCAAGACATCAAACATATGGGATTTTCAATCATATTAGTTCCAATACTCATAGCTCTAGGAAGTATCGTTGGTGCTACCGTCGGAGGGCTTGTTATTGGTATGCCGATGAATGAGTCATCAGCAATAGGTGGAGGATTAGGTTGGTACTCTATCTCAGCGGTTTTATTATCCGATTATTCTACGGAAATATCAGCTATCGCCTTCCTTAGTAATGTTATGCGTGAAATCATAGCCATACTAGCCATTCCATTCATAGCTAAGTACATAGGTTATATGGAAAGTGCTGCTCCATCAGGTGCTACTGCCATGGATACAACGTTACCTATTATTACCAAATATACGGATTCTAAAACTGCTGTCCTAGCCTTTATCACTGGAGTTGTCTTATCACTACTTGTCCCAATACTCGTACCCCTTCTTATAGGATTGGGGTAATTGGAGTAAAACTAAAGGGGACTGTCTCATATAAACCAAAGTATATAGCCTACAAAGTTGCTTATATAAGACAGCTCCCTTTTATTAAACTACCCCATCATTTTATTCTATATTTTTAATAGCTTCTTCAGCAAACTCTGTCGTCACAAGTTCATCATACTCCACACGAGCATCCAACTCTCCAGCTGAATCTAAAATATTCTGCAGTAGATCCAAACCAGCCTTTTCAAAATAAGGATCTTTACGCCAAGTACCTTGGCTCTTATATCGCTGTACAATCTGTATTAACAGATCCATATCGGTATCATCAAATTGAGGCTTTATCACCTTAGCTATTTCTTCAGGTGTATGTGCTTCAACCCATAACTGACCTTTATAGATAGCATTAGTAAACTTCTGAATAATCTCAGGGTTGGCTTTTAGATAACTTCTCTCTGCCATATAAGCTGTATAAGGAACCAGACCACTCTCAACACCTAGAGAAGCCACCACATATCCCTTACCTTCGTTCTCTATCTTAGAAGCAGAAGGTTCAAATTCAGCTGTATAATCACCTGTACCACCAATAAATGAGCCAGCAGTTGCTGTAAAATCAATATTGGTTAGAAGTTCGACATCCTTATGTGGGTCAATGTTATTCATCTTCAGTATGTACTCGAGAACCATCTGTGGCATACCACCTGGTCGACCTCCAATAATGGTCTTACCCTTTATGTTATTCCAATCAAAATCTTCTTGTGTTCGACCAATAAGGAAATTACCTGCACGTTGCGTCAACTGAACAAAATTCTAAATATGCATAAAAACATAAAAAATTATTATAGATAGTAAACTATATCAAATGTCTTATCAGACAAATCAAGATTTATCTGCTTGATGAATTGTTTGGCTATCTTATTTCGCTCTGGTATAGATAATGATTGATCGCTAAGAAGCTTATAGTAACTCTCTAAACGTAACTTAGTTTGTATGGGATGTTCTTCTACTTGGTTAGCTGCTAGAGTCTCAATTTTATTTATTAGATTCTCCTCATCTTTTATAAGAGCCTCTTTGTTACGCTTGTACTCTTCGATAGTATCTATCTTAGCAAGATAGGCATTTTTTAATAGTTCATATTTATCCTGGATCTTGACTAATTCATTGTTGAGGATATCTAATTCTCTTGTATCTTCATCTTTTCTTATTTTTTCTATGAGGAGATCATTTCTATTAATATCATTCTTAAGGGTTTCTAATACCGCTTTTTCAATTTTACGAGTTGATATGACCTTAGTACAATTACATGCGCCTATATTGGCTTGAGCACATCTAAAACTGGTATAATTAACTGAAGATGATATAGTCATAGTTGCACCACAATCCTTGCATTTAAGAATCTGTTGTAGCCAACTTCTAGCTTTGTATTCGTTATATCTTCTATGGTAGATCTTAGATCTATGCTCCATGCGTTTTTGAACCTTATCAAATGTCGCTTCATCAATTACGGGCGTATGGTCTGATTTAACTAAGACCCATTCGGATGGATCGTTTGGCTTACCAGTACCACCAATTCGGTAATTATACCGCATATAACCACAATAAACATGATTCTGTAGTATATACGTAATAGTAATGTTTCTCCATTTACCACCTGTTTTTGTCTTAAGATTATTTTGATTTAAGTAGCTACATAATGCACTTAAGCTATAATTCTTATTAAGATATAAATCAAAAATAAGTTTGGTTATAGGAAACTCTTCTTCATTAACGACTAGTTTCCTATCGGCTAAATCATATCCATAAGGAGGCTTACCAATATTCTCGCCACGAGAAGCCTTTTCAAATAATCCCTTTTTAACTTCTTCAGCGAGATTCAGGCTGTAGTATTCTGCCATAGCTTCTAACATAGCTTCTAGGATAACAGAAAACTTATCATCCTCTAAATGCTCGGTTATACTTATAACCTTAATACCGCAATCTTTTCGTAATAATGATTTATAAACCACGCTATCTTCTCTATTCCTTGCGAAACGGTCAAACTTATGAACTAATATAACATCAAATGGTTTAGGCTTAACTTTAGCTTCTCCAATCATCCTCATGAAGGATGGACGTTTATCAGCTTTCCTACCTGAAATACCTTCATCTACATATATATTATGCTCGTGGATATAGATATCATTCTTCTTAGCATATGCTAACAAAGCTTTTCTTTGAGCTGTGGGACTAAACTCCGTTTGATCTTCTGTACTTACTCTAATATATATCGCACCTCTTTGCATATTATTCCCTTTCTTTCCAAGTATAATATTGTGATGCTTACAAAAAAATATTGTGAAATAAAAAAGTAAAAAAGCGGGATACCTAGTTACTTACTTGGTATCCTTAGTGATTATTCTTTGGAATTAATTGTCATCAAGTTTGTTAATAACATTCTTCCAGTATTTTATCATAGTCTGCTTGGACTCTTCATCAAGTTTTAAAAATTCAATAATTATAGCCTTATCTATATCGCTTGCATCTTGGGTGTAGTATCCAAGGTCAAAGAAAAAATCATCTTCTTTAAACATTTCGCCTTCACCAGTTCTTAGCCATTCCTCATTTACACCAAAAGTTCTACATATGAGCAATATATTTTTCTCTGTTAAACTACTTTTTCCAGACTCAATGAGTGAAACAGCACTTCGTTTAATGCCTAATTTCTCGCCTATTGCTTCTTGGCTTAGCTTTAGTTCATTTCTTAATTCCTTAAACCTAACATTCATAGTTAACCCTCCTATAGGAATAAGTATATCACATGATGTTTAGTGAATCAACAAAAATATGTTGACAATGTTTAGTAACTAACGTATAATGTTTGGTATAGCAAACAAAAGGAGGAATTAAAATGTTAAAAGTAGATGAAAAAATTATTGAATTATTAAAGGCGACAAAAAAAGCAGACAAAGAAAGAATTCTCACAATCCTACAATGGGAAAACAACAAACGATTAAGCCAAAAGGGTGCATAACTAGAAGAATTATGTACAATCAGTAACTCATAAACATTAATATATATTCAGAAAGAAAGTAAGGTGGGTTTATGGCAGAATTAAGAGCCTTAGAATCTAAAATAATGTACATAGAAACAGGAGAGGTAGTACCCATGAGTCAGCTGAATGAAGAAGAGAAAGAAAGAATCTCAAGGATATGGGAACAAAGGGTATTAGATGTTATTGGGTACAAAAGGGTAGAGTAATGGATTTTAAAGGCATACAAAAGGATAGCTTAGGGAAGGAGGGAACAGGATGGAAAACACTCTAGAGCTATTAACCTATGAATGTGTTAATTGTGGATTTAAAGCATGGAGTTTGAATGAAATTGCAACTTGTAATAAATGTGGTGCAACAGCAGTATGCACATACCCATCACAAGAAAATGAGAAGAAAGAAGTGGAGGTATAGCAAGTGACAAAAGCAGATTATTATAAAATCATGGAACTGGTAAGAGAATATGGTAAAAAAGAAAAACATAGTCAGGAATCAGACATTTTATTTGAATCTATAGCCAAAGAAGTTGTTAAACATGTTGATTACAATACAAAAGATTCATTTAACTAAATAGTAGGAAACTGGAATAGGAGCATATGCGCCTATGCGCCTAAAAGGAGTTATCTATGGCAAAGGCAAAGTTTAATCTATCCATGAACAAGGATTTGAAAAAAGAAATATTAAGTAATGCAGTAGATGAAGAACTCAATGGCAATGAATATATACTAATGACACATCGTATGTATTGCTACTTTAAAAGGGAATTTGAACAAAATGGAGACATTGAGTTCTTCAACAGGTTAGTACATAACCTTAAAGCAGAGGTAAAAACTGATTTAAAATAAAACAGTTTACATAATATTGCGAGGTAACACCATGAAAAAACACATAGAAAAAACACTTTGCATCTATTAACGGTAGATACAAAGCGTCTTAACTTTTGTCACTTTTCAAAAAATAATCATATCTAATTATAGCATGAAACGGTGGCGAAGGCAAGAAAACACACACGCTCGTCATGGGTGTTTTCGACCTTGTAATGGGTATTATCTTAATAACGATACAAAGATATATGAAATAGATAAAAGATAGATATATAGCTGTATAGAGTGATTATATAGATAAGAGGATATAGAGAATTGCATTGAGTAGTACAAGCCTATATCTAATACCCCATAACATAAGGTTAGGATCAGAAGAGGGGGCAGACCGTGAGAAGCTATATGAGAGAGAAGAAGATTCACTGTGGGGATGAATATATGGAAGTAGACATCTATCCCTATACAGAGAATCAAGAGAACGTACATAAGAGTGGGACAAGGTCAAAGAAGCAGAAGGTATCAGCACCCAAGCAAAGGAACTTGAATGACAAGAATGCAAAAAGGTATTTCACACAGCTTACAAATGCCAATTTTGGAGAGGGTGACCTTCATGTAACTTTGACATATAAGAAGAAATACCTTCCAAGCACCATAGAAGGAGGAAAAGAAGTCCTCAACTATCTCCGTAGAGTGAAGTATCTGAGGGAAAAAGAAGGATTACCACCTATGAAGTATATCGTAGTCACAGAGTATGTCGTGGCTAAAGATAATGAGGACAAACCTATAAGAATCCATCACCATATAATCATGAATGGTGGACTAGATCGTGACATTGTAGAGGAATTATGGTCTAAGAGAAAGAAAAAAGGGCAGAAGAAGGGTGAGCGTATTGGAAGGGCTAATGCAGACAGGTTACAGCCAGATGAAAATGGGGTAGCCGCTCTTTGTAGCTACTTAACCAAGAATCCAAACGGAAAGAGACGATGGAGTCCATCACAGAACCTAGAGAAGCCATGGAGCAGGACAAACGATCACAAGTACAGTCGTAGACAGATAGAGAAGCTTGCGAAGACTCCACCAGATATAGCCTATTGGGAAACTAGGTACAAGGGGTGGACACTAGCAAAAGATGAATATGCAATTAGAACAGAATATAACGAGATAACAGGATGGTCTATCTATCTTAAGCTATACCGTAGAGAATGACTAGAATAGATCATATATCGGGAGCAGGAGGAAAAGAGAATGCATACTGAACAACAGCTAAAAAGGAAATATCAAAGCCAAAAGAACAACGCACAGGGAAAGTATTTTGAAAACTATATAAGTGGTGCGTGTCGTACATATGCAGAGCAGGGAAGGGCAAATATACATAAGATACCCGAACCATTTAGGGTTATGAAGAAATACAAGGATGGAACATTCACAGGACGTTTTACAGCTCTAGCACAGCCAGACTTCCAAGGAACATTACAAGGTGGACAATCCATAGTGTTTGAAGCAAAATATACCACTACTGCCAAGATGGAAAGAAAGGTACTATCCAAGACACAGATGGAAGCCTTGGAATACCATCACCAGTTGGGGGCAAAAGCAGGAGTTTGTATAGGTATTGGGGATAACTCATTTTTTATACCTTGGGAAGCATGGCGAGATATGAAGCAACTTTATGGACACCAGCACTTAACAGTCAAGGACGCAGAAGAGTATCGTGTGAGATTTAACGGCTCGGTAATGTTTTTAGATTACATAAATAATAAATAGGAGATTGGGTGAAAAAGATGAAAGCAGAATATAGAGCATACTGTAATCTTTGTGCATTTAATTGTACTCATAATAATGGGTGTATAGCATTAAATAAGAGGATTATACCATGTTGGTCAAAATGTACAAAAGAACAAGAACTGAACGAAAGATATAAAGAAATGCTTAGTTACAGCATTGATGCAGAGGTTAGATCAAAGATCAAGAAAGAGTATAAAAGATGCTTAGAGAATTTTAGCAAACAAAAAATAAAGAGAGGTAAATAATTATGAAAACAATATCAATTATAAATCTAAAGGGTGGAGTAGCAAAAACGATTTCAGCTTGTAACATTGCACATATACTAGCAACAGTACATAACAAGCGTGTACTACTAATAGACAACGACAAGCAGGGTAATGCATCGAAGTTTTTTAAGGTACATAGCTACAATAAACCAAGTATAGCAGATGTCATGACACAAAGACATTTAAACCTATCAAGTATCATTAACCATACGGATTACAATAACTTAGACATTATACCAGCCAATATGACTCTACTACGAGCAAACAGAGAGGTGTTATTAGATTCCGCTAGACCACAACAAAATCGAATTAAGCACGTCCTTAGCATTTTAGATCAATATGATTATTGCATAATAGACAATGCACCAGACATTAACATAAGTACCATCAATGCATTGGTAGCATCACAAGAGGTAATAATACCTATCAAGATAGACAACTTTGCATTTGATGGTCTATCAGAGTTAAAGGAGCAAATAGACAACATAACATATGACCTTAATCCATTATTAAAATTCAAAGGGTGCTTAGTCACATGCTATCAGCGTAACGAGGTTAACAGACAGGGTGAGGAATGGTTAAGAAATCAAAAAGAGTACCCTGTATTTAGTACACATATCAGAAGGACAGAGAAGGTAGACGAAAGCACCTTTGCATCTACACCAATAATCGAATATTCAAGAAGATGTGGAGCATCAAGAGACTACTTGGCATTTGTAGAAGAGTATCTACACATACAATAAAAATGTGTTCAATTCGGTCACAAAACAAATGGAGGTGCAACATATGGCTGGTAAATTTAACTTAAATACATTGCTAAGTAATACATCTTTAAGTGAAACAGATGTAATAGATGAAGCAGAAAAGAAACCCAACAAAATTAAAATAGTGCCTATAAGTGTACATGACCTAATCCCATCTGAAAACAATTTTTATTCCGTAGAAGAAATAACAGCACTAAAGGACTCAATAGAAATGTTTGGGGTAAAACAAAACCTTACAGTTAGAGCATTGGACAACGGTAAATACAGAGTGATAGCAGGACATAGAAGGAGTCTTGCATCACTAGCCCTTGTAGAAGAGGGTAAGCAGGAATTTGAAATGCTACCATGTGCCATAGAGACAGTTGATAGTATTAAAGAAGAGTTATTGCTAATTACGACTAATGCCACTACAAGACAGCTATCAGACTGGGAAAAGACACAGCAAGCCAAGAAAATGAGGGAATTACTAGAGGAATATCGGAAGCAGGAAAAAGTGTCAGGACGTACACGTGAGATCATAGCACAGGTATTAGAAACATCACCCTCTCAAGTAGGAAGAATGAACAGCATATCAAGACACCTAACAGAAGAATTCCAAGAAGAATTTAAGCAGGACAATATTAACATATCCACAGCTTATGAGCTATCAACTTTACCAGAAGAAGCCCAACAAGAAGTATTTGAAGAATATAGCGATACTGGTGATTTATCTATACAAGATGTAAAGGACAAGAAAGTAGAGATAAAAGAACAAAGTGAGGATAGTGGAAGCAGGAAGCAGGAGCAGGACAGTAAAGAGGATGAAATACTAAGATGTGAAGAAGTTGAAGAATATAAACAACTACCAAAGACAGAAAAAGCACAACCTCAAAGTATACCGACACAAGTATTTCCATCAGTATATGAAATACTAAAAGATATGAACAAACAGGAGTTAGCAGAGTTAATATGTCATCGGTGTGATGGTTCAGGATTTTGTGACTATATCACAGAGTGTTGCAGTAGTAGCATAGATAGTCGTCCTAAGATATGTGAAACGTGGTTGGATATGCAAGCACAAAAGAATAAGTAAAGAACTAAAGAAAAACGGAGGATAGAATACATGAAGATGTTACCAGAAAACCAATTACTACTAGATCAATATCGTTTTATTTGTAGAAGCAAGGGACTAACTAATAAATCAATTCATTCGACATGTAACTTTGACATAAGACTGTATCTTGAATGGTTGGGTGATAAGAATGCCTTAGAGGTAAGCCATATAGACATTCAAAATTTCTTAATGTACTGCGCCTTAGAGAGAGGTAATGGGGATAGAGCATTAAACCGAAAGCATACGAACTTGAATATGCTCTATAGACGGTTAATTATTCAACTAGATTTAAGCATCAAAAATCCAGTTGATAAGGTTGATAAACCAAAGGTAAGGAAGAAGCTTAAGCCCCATCTAAAAGAATATGAATACAGACTCATGGTGAAGTTTTTAGAAGCAGAGAGGAACTTAAGGGGATTAGCACTTATCTCACTCTTATATAGCTCTGGATGTAGGCTATCCGAAATACATCAACTCAACCGAAAGACATTGAATCATCAGGATAGAAGATTCGTAGTAGTCGGTAAAGGAGAAAAGGAAAGAGAATGCCTTTTCTCTGCCGACACATCTATGAGAGTTAAAGTTTATCTTGCCACAAGAACAGATGATAACGAAGCACTATTTGCTACCTTAGATGGAAAAAGAAGGTTATCAGAAAAAGGGATTCAGGATTATGTTAAGAGGCTAGGTAAGAGAGCAGGAGTTGAACAAAACGTTCATCCACACTTATTTAGGCATGGAAGAGCAATGCAACTACTTAGGAAAGAAGTACCACTAGAAGTTATACAGATGGTATTAGGGCATGAGAATATTGCAACAACCCAGATATACGCTCAAATGAATTTTGATAGTGTTCAGGACAAGGTGGACGCTATCGACAATGTAATTTACTTAGATAAGGTTAGAGACAAGAGGGAGCAGGAAACATTAGAGGAAGTAGCATAGTCGCAAAAACTAAGTTTAGTAAAGAAGGTGATGAGCATGAGACAGATGACATTAGACGATATAGTGAACTACGAATTAATCATAGATAATTTTGCAGGTGGCGGTGGTGCATCTTCTGGTATTGAAATGGCATTAGGGCGAAAAGTTGATATAGCTATTAATCATGACCCAGCAGCTATATTAATGCATCAAACAAACCACCGAACTACAATACATTATTGTGAAAACGTATGGGAAGTTGATCCCATTGAAGCCACAAAGGGAAAGCCTGTAGCATTAGCATGGTTTAGCCCTGATTGTAAGCATTTTAGTAAGGCAAAAGGTAAGAAACCAGTAGATAAGAATATTAGAGGGCTTGCTTGGGTAGCTGTTAAGTGGGCAAAGAAAGTACGACCAAGAGTAATAATGCTTGAAAATGTCGAAGAGTTTAAGACATGGGGACCATTAATAACAGATGATGAAGAAAAACAGTATCCAGACCCAGCCAGAAAAGGCGAGACGTTCAAGTTATTTATTAAAACTTTAGAAAAGTTAGGATATGTTGTGGAGTATAGAGAATTAAAAGCATGTGATTATGGAGCACCGACAATTAGAAAAAGGTTCTTCATGGTAGCGAGATGTGATGGTAAAAAGATTATATGGCCAACACCTACACATGGTGATCCTAAGCAGGAAAAAGTTAAATCTGGACGATTGAAACCTTGGAAATGTGCTAGTGAAATTATTGATTGGTCTATTGAATGTCCTTCTATCTTTGAGAGAAATAAACCTTTAGCTGAAAATACCTTGAAAAGAATCGCAAAAGGATTTCAAAAGTTTGTGATAGATAGTCCAGATCCTTTCATAGTTCGGATAGGTCAAACTGGATTCGGTGGTGATAGATTGCAATACTCTATGGATAAGCCATTGACAACTATTACAACTAAAGCTGAGCACTTGCTTATTACGCCGTTTCTAACTAGCTATCATTCAGAGACAAAGAGCAATGAGGTCAGAGGTCTAAGGCTAGATCAACCTATCCATACACTTGATACATCAAATAGATTTGGCTTAATAACAGCATTTATTGCTAGACAGTTTAAAAGCTCAGTCGGTCATTCTCTAGATAAGCCGTTAGGAACTGTTACAACAGTTGATAAATCTAGCTTAGTAACAGCATTCTTGCTTAAGTACTATGGTGCAGATATAGGTCAAAGTGTATCAGAACCACTACATACCATTACAACAAAGGACAGATTTGGACTTGTAACAATAAAAGGTGAGAAGTACAGGATAGTAGATATTGGAATGAGGATGCTACAACCACATGAATTATTTAAGGCTCAAGGGTTCCCAGATAACTATATCATAGATGAAGATTATACCGGGAAGAAATATCCCAAGACAAAGCAAGTAGCTAGGTGTGGGAATGCTGTACCACCACCATTAGCAAAAGCATTAGTAGAAGCTAATCTTCCAGAGCTAATTGAGTACAGGGCTATAAGTTAGGGGGATTTGATGAAAGGAACTATATTAACTAATTCAAGCTCAATAGATAGATCAAAAACAGATTTTTATCCAACACCGCCAGAAGTAACAATTGCATTAATGGAGTACATGAAACTAGATCCTTGTAGAGTATGGGAATGTGCATGTGGTCAAGGCCATATGTCAAAGATCCTTTCTGGATCTGGACATAAGGTCACTTCCACTGATTTGTATGATGACTCATACGGAATAGGGGGAATTGATTTTATAACTAATGTTATAGATATACCTGAGCACGATTGGATTATTACTAATCCACCGTTTAAACAATCTATAGCATTTATAAAAAGGGCTTATAAGTTAGGCAAACCATTCGCATTTTTACTCAAGTCACAGTATTGGCACGCAGAGAATAAAACAATGCTATTTAGATCATGTAGACCTAGTAAGATATTAGCTTTAAATTGGAGACCTGATTTTCATTTTGGAAAGAAAGGTGGATCTCCAACCATGGAATGCTTATGGGTTATATGGGAACCAGATGTAAAAGAAACAATATATGATGTTTTGTTAAAACCAGGAAGAGAATTAAAGAGTATAGACTAAATATTAGTTTTGTGAAAGGATGAAGAAATTGTTAGAAATGAGTAGGTTAGTAGAAGTGATTAACGATAATGTCTTATGTAATTACTCCATGTTTGCTAGAGAATTTAACGGAAGAATCGAGGCGCAATACGAGAGTAGCAAAGTGATACATATGATCATTTATTTTAATCCTGACATAGACGAGTGGTGTTTAAAACAGAAACAAAATAACGATGATATCTTGATGGAGTATGTGAGGGACATCTATAACATATTGGAGAATCCAGGAGATTATGAAGAAGGCGAGGACGAATGAGTAAAAAACTTAAGCAAGCGATATACATATTGCTTTATGATTCAATTGATACTCATGATTTAGAACCAGATAGTGACGATGAAGATTTTATTGAGACAATTCTTGCTTTGCTGGTAGAAAACAACAAAAAGACATGCCCCTATAAAAACTATAGTTGCGATAAATCACATTGCGAAAACAATCAACAATGTGGTGGTGACAGATGGGATATTGATTGTGGGATGACTAACAAAGAAGTGTGGAGAGAGTTCATAAAGGCAAACGATTGATTTTGTATTGACTTAGAAAGTAGGTGAGACATGATACCAGTATTAAAATACCCAGGTGCGAAATGGTCGTTATCAAGTTGGATTATCAGTAATTTTCCACAAGGGTATGAAAAAATGACTTACTTAGAGCCTTACTTTGGTTCTGGTGGTATATTTTTCAACAAGAAACGGTCAAAGATAGAAACTATTAACGATTTAGATAGCAATGTTGTAAACCTATTTAAAGTCATTAGGGAACGTCCGGAAGAACTGGCCAATTTAATAAAATTTACACCATGGTCAAGAGAAGAATATCGAAATAGCTATGAGAATACTGGTGATAGTTTAGAAGATGCTAGACGTTTCATCGTCCGACTTTGGCAAGCTATCGGTGGGAAAACAAGTGACATTACAGGATGGAGCAACAACATTAAGCCTGTAGACAGTGGTAAAGGTAGATGGTCAAAATTAGACCAGAACATATTAGGGACAACTAAAAGACTGCAGTCTGAAAAACAAAAGATTGTACAGATTGAGAATATGACAGCTGTAAAACTTATAGAAAGATATAATCAATCGTATGTGTTTATATACTGTGATCCTCCATACATACTAAGTACAAGAAGTAAAAGAATATATGCAAATGAAATGACTGACGATGACCATATAGAATTGCTTGAAGTGTTAAAAGAGCATGTCGGTCCGGTCATGATATCAGGATATGACCATGAAATATACAATAGTATGCTTGATGGATGGACTAAAAAGCAACATAAAGCTAATTGTGAATTTGGGAAGAAAGCCATTGAGACAATATGGATGAATTATGAAACAGACGAGCAGATGGCTCTATTCTAGGCAAATAATTAAATTAGCGAAGGTGATGGAATATGAAAGCATACCAGTGTAGTGAATGTAAATATTTAGTCGATTTAGACGAGAGATGCCAATGTGTATTCGGAATTGATCCAAGACCTAACCATAGACAAAAAGGTGATGCTAATGGTTGCAAGGAAAATTTTGAACCATTGAAGAAAGAGGAAATTTGGCACAAAAAATTTAGTTGGGAAAAATAAAGGGAAATATTGTGTTTAGTAAAGGTTAGGAAAGGAAAAGGATAATCCTAGGTAAAAAGAGTAGCTACTCGTCCAGACGTGGACAATGGACATAGAGGAATTAGCCTATCTCGGCATAGGTAAGCTAAAAATGAGGTTTGAAAATAAGATAGATTATGATAAATATTATGTATCATATAGTGGTGGAAATGACAGCGAGTTGCTTCGTTGGTTTGTAAAGGACTACATGAAGCTAGATATACCTATTGTAGCTGTAAACACATACAGAGAGCATAATGAAATAAGAAAAAGAATGTACGAGAATGCAGATGTTATCTTGTACCCAACTAAAAGCATGGAATACATAAAAGAAAATTTCGGTATGCCATGTTTCACTAAATCGCAAGATGAGGTAATTAAGAGATATCAGCGTGGCTGTAGAACCGAATATTTAATGAATAGAATTTATGGAACTGACGGCTCAATATTTAAACTTAATAAGAGGGCTAGAACAATGTTGTTGGCTGATGAATTACCAAACATAAGTTGTGATTGCTGTCTGTATACAAAGAAAGAGCCACTCTTGATATATGGGGAAAAAACAGGCTTGAAGCCAATCATTGGAGTTCGTGGTACAGAGGGTAAAATGAGGAAGAGCCAATACAACACTTGTCTGAATAAAAAGGGTTACTTTTCTCCAGCGTACGATCTTACAAATGAAATGATGGTAGCAATACGAACAGTATACAGATTAGAAAGACTCAAAATATATGGTGTATTAGATCGCACAGGGTGCATCGGATGTCCATATGGGAAAAATACTCTTACGGAGTTGCAAATGGTTACACCAGCTCAGACAATAAGAAGCTTTGGAGAATCATATGAAGTACTGGGAATTGAGTATAACATGTTAGATTTAGGAATGCACTAAAGCTTGGTTTAGTCATGATTTTAAGATTGGAGGAATTAAGTTGAATAGATTAACAGTGTTGATAATAGACCCTCAATCAGATCACAAGGGAAAGATTTTAAAATGTGAACGAGCAGGCGAATCTCTAGATTTTGGGTTAAAAAAAGCATATACAACCATAGATGTTGAACCAAAAGAAATAATTATGATTGGTGAAGATGTATATAATACGGAAGCAATACCAGTTAATTCATTAGCTAGAGTAAAGCCATACATAGAACAAGTTAAAAAAGATGCGGATTGGTTGCTAGATAAGATTACAGAATATGTTAATTCTAAAGATAAGGGTAAAAGTTCGGTTTAGCACATACATAGCGAGGTGGTGACATGAAAGCAATAGTGATTGATCCTTTTGAGGTAGGATGGTACAGCGAAGATTATGGACCATTTGAATTGGGAGAATCAAACATAGAGTTTGAGGAAAACGACTTAATCAGAATTGACAATAAATACTACATCATATTTGATGCATACATAGAGGGTAATGAGTACGTGCTACATGTTAAACCAATCAAGTTAAAGGCTATGTTTCACACAGAAGCCATTGAAGATATTTATAAGTTTAAAATTTGTAAGGAGGAAGAAGAATGAGCAAAATAAGCATGAATCATAGCTTGAAAGATATGTATACCTTGAAACATGCGTTACAAAGAAGCATTGACTTTAAAGAAAAAGCACTAAAAGGGAAACTTGATATAGATACACGCAACATGTACGAAAACGACATTGTTTATGAACTTATAATGCTAGCTGAGTTTATAGAAATCATAAATTTACAGTTAAACGGTTATGAAAATTGCAATGGTGTAAGAGTATTAGACCCAATGTTGTTAGAAAGTGAGGATGAAGAATGAATACAAAAACAGGTGAACTAAGAAGGTTTATGAAAGATGAAACAATTCCAGATGATTTCGTAGAACTTGTAACAGAACAAGAAAAGCTAATGGCTGCTAAAGAACTGGAATTTAAAGAATCTGTAATGTTAGAAGAGTCAAATCAATTAAGGAAACAGGTAACTCAGCGATATAACGGTATGAATAGACAGCAAAGAAGAAAAGCAGAGCGAGAGTTAAGAAAGCGCAGGAATAGGCGGT
>JMSU01000189.1_pt1 | contig 22756 bp, 20 predicted proteins | sample 179011 | NCBI WGS metagenome assembly JMSU01 (sample SAMN02769580, study PRJNA246767) | bioreactor metagenome | isolation source: Culture-1 Bioreactor ArsB derived from microbial biomass from the upper 2 cm... | place: Germany: Bremen | collected day 87 after inoculation
AAAAGCTGCAAAGCCCGCGGGTTAAGAGCTATCCTACCACCAGCCTTGGCCTTTCCGTCCATTCTGTTTACTCAAATGGTGGCATAGAAGAAACAGGTATTTCTGAAATTTCGATTAAGTACCATCGTCCTACTTCCGAAGAACTCGCAGCAATTGTCAAGGCGCAATCTGATGAAGTTGATGTTTCTACTGATCCCGCTAAACCGCGCAAGCTCACAGCAGATGAAAAAAAAGTTCTTTATGAAAAAATGGATAAGCTCGAGAAAAAGAAATTCGTACTTAATGAGCTGAAAGAATTTTTTGACAAATTTTACACAAATTTTGTGACTATCAATGAAGAATACCCGAGGATGTATGTTGAAGAGCATTTTTTGCGGGAAAGCGCCATGTTTGAAAGTTTCCGGTCTATGCTCGAAACCCGCGGAGTGCTGCAGAAGTATCACGAAGCGGTAGTGTCAACAGCAGGTCTTCGATATAGCCTCAGAACACTTACCCCGACTGAGGTTGAGCTGTGGGTCAAGGGTGAATACACCGTGATCTACAACATGCGCAGTAATCAGGTTCACGAAAATGCGCTTTATCACCTCACAAAAGAATATGGCGAGTGGAAAGTTAAGAATAAGCTGGAGTATTAATTCGTTCTGTGGACCTAGTATAAATGAGGCTTTTTCTGTTTAAGAAGTTTTTTAAAGTGCCTATTGATGCCTCTTTGTCGATAATTAAAAACGGCTGCTTTGACTATTTAAGTCAAAGCAGCCGTTTTCTATTTTGCTTAGTGTGAGATGTACGTAACTTTATATTGTCCTTATATTCAGGGTGGTACTGCTTACCTTGTATGGTGCGTCCAGTATTCAACATTGGGACTGAGGTGCAGTAGACCGAATTCTTGTCCCAGTTCGATGAGCAGCACAGCTGCGAAACATACTATAAGGATAATTCCGGTCATTTTGCGAAAACTGCCTTGCGGGGAATATTTCCAGACAATAAATCCAGGCAGTATACCGAATATGATACATTCGCCTACACCGCCAACCAGATTGATGGCGATGAGAAATATGTCAGGATAAATCAGTCCGACCATGAGCGGAGGAATAAATGATAAAGACCAGACAAGGGCTTTATTTTTTGTTCCCAGATGAGTCGCTGTCAGGTCGCGCATAAAACTCATGAGTGCGGTTCCATTAGCCATAAAGGCTGTGGACATTGCTACAACGGCAAATACTAGGGCCACGTAAGTAAAAACCGGAGTCTGGAGCAGTTTTTCAAGAGGAATGGTAGCGGGATCATTGGCACCAAAGGCTGTTATCAGATCAATGTGATTTTCAGGGTTGGATAGTGGCAAAGCGCCAAGAACTACCAGCAGCCACACGATATTCATAACCATCCCGATGGTGGTTCCGCCAATGATAGCGGTACGGATCTTTTTGCGGTCATGGTTGAGAGTGCGACAGATACTTGGAATAATATTGTGAAAATGGAAAGCCATGAGCAGGACAGGCAGTCCGGCCGGTATATACGTCCAGTCCAGTTTTTCAAGGTTTGAGGTAGAGACGTCAGGCATAACCATAAAAACCAGAGCGCCGAAAGTTATCCACATAACGGTAACCATGTATGGAGTGCATTTTTTCATCATAGTCATACCGAATGCAGTCATGCCTGTGACTAATGCAAAGTATAGAACCATGACCACCGGTTTTGAAAGTGTGGATTGGAGGCTCATGATAATAGCTGATATGCCACAAAGGTAGGCAACCAATACGCCATAAAGGATAATCATGTTGGCTACGATGGTAACCCATTTCCCTGCATCACCCAGTTCTTGCTGAAAGAAAGTTGGCAGATCTGCATGTTCATTGGTGGTCAGGCTTTTTTGTTCAGAATAAATAAGCGCGGTGTAGGTCATCAGCACCCACATAAGCAAAGTTGCAGCGACGGATGGATAAAATCCTGCTGCGCAAAGATTAACGGGCAGGGCCAAAATTCCTGCGCCTAGCATATTCCCCACCACAACAAACATCATGGACATTGCGGACACTGATTTTTCCTGAGTCATGAACATCTCCAGTTGAAATTTATTGTCCCCGATAAGGAGTTCAAAGGGCGGGCCTTTGAACTCCATAGGTGAAACTGTCTATAGAAGTGCGTACGCTTTTTTATTTTAAAGTAGCTCCAAGATTCAGTGGGTGTGAATGGACCATGCTTTCGGGTGAAAGGGCTTTGTCCAGTTCTTCTTTGGACATGTATCCTTTTTTAATGACAATATCGTATACTGATCCGCCTGATTTGAGTGCCTCATTGGCTACTTCTGTGGATTTCTCGTATCCGATGTAAGGATTGAGTGCAGTTACCAGCCCGATACTGTGCTCAACATATCCACGGCAGACATCTTCGTTGGCTGTGATCCCTGAAATACAACGGTCGGCAAGTGTTTTGAATCCGCGACGCATTATGGTCAGGGAATTCAGTAGACTGGCAGCAATAACAGGTTCCATGACATTAAGCTCAAGCTGGCCGGCTTCAGCTGCTAAGCTTACGGTTACATCGCTGCCGATGACAGTAAATGCAATCTGGTTGACTACTTCAGGAATTATGGGATTGACCTTTCCGGGCATAATTGAAGAGCCCGGAGCCATGCGCGGCAGGTTTATCTCATTGAAACCGCAGCGGGGACCAGATGATAGAAGTCGCAGATCATTACATATTTTGGAAATTTTAACTGCAACGCGTTTGAGCACCCCTGAAAGCTGGACGTATGCGCCTGTGTCTTGCGTTGCTTCCACGAGATCCGGAGCCAATTCTAGATCGTATCCAGTTATCTCTTTGAGTTTGTCAGTTACCATCTGAGCATACTTTGGCGGTGCGTTAAGTCCTGTTCCGATAGCTGTTCCGCCCATGTTGATTTCACAAATGAGTGCCTTTGCTTCACGGACCCTTTCAATATCTTCACCGATCATAACTGAGTATGAGTTGAACTCCTGTCCTAAGGTCATGGGGACCGCGTCTTGAAGCTGAGTACGTCCCATTTTCAGAATATGCCCGAATTCCTTGCCTTTTGCGGCAAAACTTTTTTGTAGATATTCCATGGATTCAATAAGTTGATCCATCTTGGAAATAAGAGTCAGTCGCAGGCAGGTGGGGTAAACATCATTTGTGGACTGAGCCATATTGACGTGGATATTCGGGTGCAGGTTATCGTACTCACCTTTCTTGTAGCCCAGTTTTTCAAGACCGATGTTGGCGATTACTTCGTTCGCGTTCATATTGGTGGATGTTCCTGCACCGCCTTGAATTATATCAACTATGAACTGATCATGATGTTTGTCGGCGAGGAGTTCCTCGCAAGCAAACACTATTGCCTGTGTTTTTTCATCATCCAGTTTACCCAGTTTATTGTTCGTGAGAGCAGCCGCTTTTTTTATGTGTGCAAGTGCGTAGATGATGTGCGGGTAGTGGGAAATGGGAATCCCAGTGATGTGGAAGTTTTCAAAAGCTCTTTGAGTCTGTGCCCCGTACATGGCATTTTCAGGAACTTCCTTCGGACCGATGCAGTCATGTTCATTGCGAAATTTCATTGTATTCTCCAAAATAATTGCGGATAGAAGTTTGATTGAAGATTTTTGTGGTGAACTCTGTAGGCATCAGCCTGAAAAGAGTCCAACATTGATCCCCTGACATGTTTTATCACATTGGTATCAGGGGTCAATACAACTTATTGAAATCTTTGTTTTCGCAGGCTTAGAATAAAATTGTGCCGTTTTTGTTAAGTTGTCAATCGGCACTGGTTTCAGTATGAAAAGCCGTTTTTACCTTCAGTTTTAGCTTTATACATGGCTTCATCCGCAAGGCGGACTAACTCTTCTTTTTCTAAACCGGAATCAGGGTAGATACTAATGCCGATACTTACCCCAAGGCGGTAAACTTTTTCAGCTAAATAAAACGGAGTACGCATGGTGTCGACAATTCGCTGGGCTACGACTTCAATCTCTGCCCTTGTTCCAATATCTTGGAGAATAAAGATAAACTCATCACCACCGATGCGTGAGACAGTATCGCTGGTTCGTAAACAATCACTGAATCTTCCGGCTACTTCTTTAAGCACTGAATCTCCGGCGATATGCCCTAACTCATCATTGACGGGTTTGAAATTATCAAGGTCTGCATAAAGTATGGCAACTTTCATGCGGGATCGTTTTGCACGGGAGAGTGCCTGTTTCACGCGGTCATCAAAAAGAACTCTGTTTGGAAGTCCGGTCAGGCTGTCATACATTGCCAGTCTACGCATGGTTTCTTCGTGTTCTTTGCGTTCTGATATATCGACCATGAAGCCGGAATAGTGAGTAATCTCTCCATTTTCGTCTTTGACAGCTTTGACTGTTTCTGAAGCCCAAAATGACGACCCGTCTCTGCAGATATGCTGTGCCTCAAAATTTGAAGTTTTGCCGAACTCCTCGAGAATTGTTATCAAACGTTTTCTGGATTCTGCTGAAACATAGCATTGAGTTGAAATGTCTGAGGTCTCCCTGATCAGCGCATCTGGTGATTCGTAGCCATATAGCTTTGCCATCTGAGGGTTGACGCTGCTAAATTTTCCTTGAGGTGTGGTTTGAAATATTCCAAGGGGAGCATTGTCGACTATAGTCCGATATTTTTTTTCTGCCTCTTCCAGGTCTTTTTCTTTTTTTTGGCGGTCAGTAATATCAAGAATGAATCCTACAATACTGTCTTGGTCTGGAAGTTTAGTTCCTTTTTCAAAGACCCAGCGTGTGCTTCCATCACTACGCATCAGTCTGTATTCAACACTAAAAGAATTGTTGCCGACAATGGCATCATTAATAGTTTCTTTTAAATATTTGCGATCATCAGGATGAACTAAATCAATATAGTGTGCCAATCCTTCATTCAGGAATTCAAATTGTTCATGCCCGGTTAATCTGTTGACTTTGGGGCTGATATAATGAAGCTCGTAAGGAGATTTCATATCACATTTGTAAATAACTCCGGGAACATTGGCGGCAATAGCTTCGAATAGTTGGTCTTTGAGTTTCAGTTCATTATTCTGTTCTACCAGTATCTGTTTTGACCTGTAATAGTAGAAGAAAAAGATAGCTATGAAAATGGTAAATCCCATAAATCCGATCATAGCAATTCGTGCAATTTTTATAGAAGACATAGACTTGGTGACGTCTTTCTCAGGAGCTGAAATGGCTATAACTAGTTTCAGCTCACCCATGTTTGCTGTATCCCATGCGATTAATTTTCGTGTTTCATGTGCCCCTCTTTTGGCATAAAAAGAGTATTCTCCTTTGCCTGAATTGTCATGGAGCATTCGGGAGTCAATCTTCATAAGCGAAGGGAAGTTTTTTGTGAAGATCAAAAATATTATCTCCCAAAATTTCTTTTTCCTGGTCGAAAACTACAGTTCCGGAACCATCTACAATATACCCGGATCCGAATTTTCCAATCTGCAGTGGATTGATGTAGCGGTTTGTGATTTGGTCGAGGTCAATTATCATGGTCATGACCCCGACGAATTTATGATTTAGCCATACGGGATGCAGTATTCCTGCAAGACGTTCATCTTTGTTTATCACAGGTCGGGGGGTTATAAATCCTGAGCGCATGCTTGAAAGTATCGAAAAGTATTTATCCACCCAAAGAGAAGCTAGCTTATGTGATTTTATAAGCTTGGGAGAGGTTATGCTAGATGTTAGTATCTCTTCTGAGGGTGATTTGTGAAACGAAAATAGTAGAAGAGAGCCCATTTCGTTTTGTTTGATTTTAAACAATTTTTGGATAGATGCAGCCGAACGTTGTCCTTCAAGATAATCTTTTAATGAGTAAAGTGATAATATCTGGGCAGCACCTACAATTCCTTGAAGGTTATCTCCGATAGCGGTCGCAACAAGTTTTGCCTGCAAAGCCTGCTGCTGATTAAATAGTTTTTCCTGATCCGAAATAGCCATGTTGTCGAGTTTGAAACCTATCGCGGCTGCAATACCCAATATTGTCAGTAATGCAAAAACAAGTTTGAACGGAACCCACTTATTTGTGAGAAAATTTTCATATTGAGTTTGCTGCAATGTGTGGCTCCGAGAGTTTTTGGGCTTTAGTCTTGAGAATTCGTTATGTGTGATATTCCAAAATCTTTTTATTGGGATATTATAAATATAAACATTTCTATTTGTTTAGCTTTATTCTTAAGTTTATATTATTTCTTAATCCATCGGTAACATATATTGCAATTCCGCTCCATATGAAAACAAAAGTGACTATTCTTGCGCCGCTGAAAGGCTCTCCATAAACATAAATACCTAAAATAAGGGCTAAAGTAGGAGCTATGTATTGCATCATGCCTAAAGTCACGAGTCTAAGCCTTCGTGCTCCGTGCGCGAAAAAGATTAGCGGCATTGATGTCGCCGCCCCTGCTCCAATGAGGAGTATGTTCTCCGGTAATCCAATACGTATATTACTGATTTCTCCCGTTATACCCAGCCATATAAGATATCCTGCAGCCAGAGGAAACAAAACAGCTGTTTCGACAAACAAACCCGGCAGGGATTCAACTTTCATGATTTTGCGTACAAGGCCGTACAAAGCAAAAGATATCGCAAGGGTCAGCGCTATAGTTGGAATCCTGCCATAATCAAAAATAGAAAAGGCAACACCGCAGCCAGCTAAAAATATAGCAAAACTTTGCATGCGGTTAAGCTTTTCTTTCATGAAAATACAACCTAGAAGGGCATTCATAAGCGGGGTCATATAGTATCCCATGCTGGTATCCACTACGTGATCATGGTTTACAGCCCAAATATAAATGAACCAGTTACAGCCGATCAGGCAACTGCTTATAGTCAAAAGCAGTTTGCCCTTAGTATCGTTTAAGGCTTTTTTTACTTCTGACCAGCGAGTTTTGAAACTCAGCAATGCACCGACAAAAAACATGGACCATACAATTCTGTTGCAGAGGAGTTCCATTGCGGGAACCTCTTCCAGTGCTTTCCAGTATATGGGTAGTAGTCCCCATAGAATAAATGCACCAGCAGCAAAAAAAAGGCCGTCATGGGTATCTTTGTTCATATTTCCCGAATCCGTAATAGAATATTATTAAGGCAGGAAGACTAAGCCAAGACTGAGTTGCATGCAACACTCTTATATATGAAAGTGATATCCCTTTTAGGGAGTACACAGCTTTTTAAAGCCTATCTTTGGGGGGATAGTTAAAGGCATTCCTTTTTTATTGAACTAAGTGCTTATGTCTATGCAAAGTATGGGGGATTTAGGGTGGTCATATAGCTTGGTGGAGATAGTCACACAATTGTTTCCGGAGGCAAGTGATATGTATGGGGAAGTTGTGTGCCAAGTCTTACCCGATTTTATAGTCAGGTAATATTCCTTCAGGGAATGATCCGCTCCGGTGGGGGCCGGCTGATAGATTAGTCTTCTGCTTTCCTTTAGCCTGAAAGGATTGCAGATCGTTTCTGAAGCCTGAATACCGTTTGTATCCAGAACATAGGCACATTCAATGGCAGAATTTTCGGTGATGAATGATGATAAAATAGAATCTATAGCACTCGCCGAGCCGTCAACAAGAGCTTCGCGTAGTTTTCCGGTCATCCTTTTGTACGTGTTCTCGAGAATTTTTTTCTTATTAAGTTTTTCCAGCATGTGGGTTTTAAATCGCGATGCTAAAGAGCGAATAGGAGTTGTATCAAGATTCGGGATCATTTCAGGCATCATGGGTTTGCCGAAATAGTAACCCTGAAACACATCAACGCCCATACTCATAAGCGTTAATGCCTCGTCAATAGTCTCAACTCCCTCAGCAAGAGGCAGGGAACCTGTGCGCTCAGCAAGGTTTATTAATGAACGGGTAACTTCAAGGTTGTGAAATTTTTTATCGATATCGGTTATTAGAGAGCGGTCAATTTTAATTATATCCGGTTTCAGCTTTGGAATCCGGTCAAGATTTGAGTGTCCGGTTCCTATGTCGTCCAGTGCGATTAAGAATCCGCTCTTGCGAGAATTTTTTACAAATGTTGATAAAACTTCATCGCTTCCGGCTTTGGATTCAATGATTTCCATAATGAGACAGCTTGTAGGAATGTCGCACTGGGCAGCCATTCTTCCGGTTAGACCGTAATCAATGGTGTCGTTATTGATTATGGCTGCATCAATATTGACGGATAAGAGAAGGGTTCTATCTGATTTTGAAATGGGTGCAAATGTTTCAAGTGCTTTTTTCCGGCAAATTCGGTCAAGTTTCGTCAGTGTCCAGATGTCTTTACACATGGAAAAAAGCTGGACCGGAGGAATCAGTTTGCCCGTATAAGGATTGATTGCCCTGCTGAGGGCTTCAAAGCCGAGGAGAGATTTACGGTTCATTGAAATAAGCGGCTGCAGGACAGTAATCAAACATTCGCGTTCAATCAGTTCATGGATGGATATATTTAATGATGTATTCATGTTAGCAGTCGTTTGTTCTATTTGTTCAGTTCACCGTTTAGTCTGTGATTGGAAGTAAGCAGTTGTTTTGTTCTCGGTTTGCTATTCTGTAAAGTGCGAAATATTCCTCTTTCTAAAATACGACCGGAAGAGTGGGAAGTCTCTTCCGGCCGAGAAGGTTCGATGGAGGTGGGCATCGAACCGGGCCGGGCATTTCTGCCGTTGAAATGCCCGGCTATTTTTACACTAGTTGGGGTTATAGTGATTCTTCACCTGTTCTGATTCTGATGGTCCTGCTCAGGTCCTGTACAAAGATAACTCCGTCACCTTCTTTACCTGTCTGGGCCCCTGTCTTAATTGCTGCAAGAGCTTCTTCAAGTTTATCCTCAGCAAGACCTATTTCAATGCGGACCTTTTTGAGTAGATTAACTTCCATGACTACGCCGCGGTATGTTTCAGTGAATCCTGCCTGTCTACCTGAGCCGAGGATATTGGTTACTGACACGGAATAGATGCCTTTTGTGTAAAGAGCCTGTTTTACCGGAGTCAGGCACTCGGGGCGAATATATGCGATGATGAGTTTCATTATATTGTTCCTCTCTATAATGGTTCGTTTATTCGTTGGAGAAGATCTGGAAACCGTTGTAGGACTCCATGCCGTGTTCAGCAATGTCGAGACCTTTCATTTCTTCTTCAGCAGTCACTCTGATGCCGATTACTTTTTTGGCGATGGTGAATGCGAGCAGTCCTGCACCGAAAGCCCAGGCGAAGCATGCTGCGATGCCGATAAGCTGAGGTGTTACCAGTTCAAATCCTCCGCCGTAGAAGAGGCCGCCTGTTCCGTCGTTAAGAGCCGGGGCTGTGAACAGTCCGCAAGCCAGTGTTCCCCATGCTCCGCATACGCCGTGTACTGAAACCGCACCTACCGGATCATCAATCTTGAGAACTTTATCAATGAATTCAATGGAGAGTACTACAAGCACACCCGCTATGAGTCCGATAATGATTGCTGCCGAAGGGGTTACTGTCGCACAGGGAGCAGTGATACCGACCAGTCCGGCAAGTGCGCCGTTACAGGTCATAGAGATATCAGGTTTGCCGAATCTGAACCATGAGGTGAACATCGCCGCCATAGTACCTGCACATGCAGAAAGACTTGTTGTTACCGCAATGAGTCCGATTGAGCCGTCTGCAGTAGTTGTTGAACCGGGGTTAAAACCAAACCATCCGAACCAAAGAATGAATACACCAAGTGATGCCAGAGGAATATTGTGGCCTGGGATTGCTTTTGCTTTGCCGTCAGCGGTATATTTACCGATTCTGGGTCCTAAAATCATGGCTCCGGCCAATGCGATCCAGCCACCGACAGAGTGAACTACTGTTGAGCCTGCAAAGTCCATGAATCCGATGCCTTCAAGCCAGCCTGCTCCGGAATCGCCAAGCCAGAGGCTTCCCCAGGCCCAGTGTCCGGAGATGGGGTAGATGAGTCCGGTAACAATGATTGTTACGAGGATATATCCGCTGAATTTAGTACGTTCCGCAATACCACCGGAAACGATAGTCGCGGCTGTTGCGGCAAATACAGACTGGAAGAACCAGAATGTCAGTGTCCACTGTGAATCGGGATCGGTAAGACCTGTTCCTGCAAGTGAGAAACCGGAGGTTCCTACAAAGCCGCCTGCATCAAGGCCGAACATGAGTCCGAAGCCGAACAGAAAAAAGATTATTGAGCCTGCTGAAAAATCAAGAAAGTTCTTCATCAGGATGTTACCTGCGCTTTTTGCTCTGGTAAAACCTGCTTCAACACATGCAAAGCCTGCCTGCATAAACATAACAAGAATGGCAGCTAAAAGTGTCCAGAGAATATTACCGTGGCTCTGAGTCATAAACTCTTCGCCAGCGAATGCCGCAGTAGGTGCTGCCAGGAGCATGAGAGTTGCGAGGGCCGGAATTTTGCGGCCTGCCAGTGAAAGTTTAGTAGTCATACAGTCCTCCTTAGGGATGTTGATTGCTTCAAGGATACGTTTTTCTAAGCATGGACCGTGCCAGAATTGTATGTGTCTGAAATGATTGATTTTTTTAATATACGACTAATGATATTGATTACAAAAATGTATTTTTGTACTTTTTTGTCTTATTCTTAATGTGTTTAAATTACAAAAAGGTAAACAAATTCTCTTTTGATAGTAATAAAAGTAGGTCCTAAATAACAAAAAGCGACCATTATATTAATGATGGTAAAAAAATAAAGAAAGTTGTTGACTCTTTTTTCGGGGTCTGGTTAATTATCACCCATGCAGACTTTCAACACACTAGGCACCGGCCTCTCATATTTTTTCTACTTTTTTTATTTTTGGTGCACCCACGCTTGTGGTCGTGTGGAGGTTTGCTCGTTGAAAAAGTAGAAACGAAATAAAGCAAACGACCTCTACAGAAGGGCCGCAGGCGAAGAATCGCCGGCGGCCCTTTTTTTTTATCCGGGTCGCCACAGGAAAGCGGACTTTTCAAGCAGAGGCGAACTGAACGGAGAATTAAAATGCAGATTGGTAAAAGTATAAGATTAGAGCGGATTTTCAACCGCAACACCGAGCGGACCATTATCGTACCTATGGATCATGGCATAAGCGTTGGGCCTATTGAAGGGCTGCGAGATATGCGCGAGGCTGTGGGTGATATGGTTCAGGGCGGAGCCAACGCAGTCCTCATGCACAAAGGTCTCGTCCGCTGCGGTCACCGTATGGAAGGCCGTGATGTTGGTTTAATTGTTCATCTTTCTGCTTCCACTTCTCTCTCTCCTTTTCCCAATGCAAAAACTCTTGTCGGTACTGTTGAAGATTCACTCCGTCTCGGTGCTGATGCCGTTTCTGTCCACGTAAACCTCGGTGATGAAACAGAATCTCAGATGCTTAGTGATCTCGGAGAGGTTGCTTCTATCGCTCAGGGCTGGGGAGTTCCCGTTCTGGCAATGGTTTACGCTCGCGGCCCCAAAATTAAAGATGAGTTCGATCCTGAAGTTGTGGCCCATTGTGCCCGTGTCGGCGAAGAACTTGGCGCAGATATCGTAAAAGTTCCCTACACTGGGGATATTGATACTTTTGGATCAGTTGTTGACGGATGTTGTATCCCGGTTGTTATTGCCGGCGGCCCTAAACTTGATTCCACTCGCGATTTTTTGCAGATGGTTTCTGATTCAATCAAAGCCGGCGGCTCCGGTCTTTCTGTGGGAAGAAATGTTTTCCAGCATAAAAAGCGCGTGAAACTGGTTGAAGCATTGCACAAGGTTGTCCACGAAGATGAAGGCGTTGACGAAGCTCTCGCTTACATCGGCGAATAACAAATTTAGGAAAGTTGAAATGAAAAAGATTATATTCAAAGCAATACCGTTTGATAAAAACCTTGTGACCTTGGCTCTTGAGTCCGGTGTCGATGCAGTCCTCACCACAGCTGAGCGCAAGGAAGATATTGAGGCTCTTGGCCGCGTTACCGTGATCACTCCCGAAGACATGCCTACTGTGGCCATCAACGAAAAGTCGGATGAAGAAATCGCAGTTAACTTGGACCAGAAGGGAAAAGAAGTATGTCTTGCTGCCGGATGGGAAATTATTCCGGTTGAAAACATTCTCGCACAGGTTGAAACTCTTGCTCTTGAAGCTGAGTCACTTGACCGTGCAAGACTTGCGGCCGGAGTGCTTGAACGTGGCGCAGATACAATCGTAGTCACCCCCGAAGGTGCTGCGGACCTGAAAACAATTGTTGCTGAACTCAAACTCAGTCAGGGTAAAATGGAATTACAGAAAGCGGTAATTACAGGCATTGAATCTGCCGGACTTGGGCATCGCGTATGTGTTGACACCATCTCCATGCTCAAGAGAGGGCAGGGAATGCTTACTGGTAATTCAAGTGCATTTACATTTTTGGTACATGCTGAAACCGAGTCCAACCCTTACGTTGCGGCCCGTCCTTTTCGGGTCAATGCCGGAGCAGTTCATGCTTACGCTCAGATGCCCGGCGATAAGACCACTTATCTTGAAGAACTTTCTTCCGGTACTGAGGTGCTCATTGTGGATGCAGAAGGTAATACTTCTGTAGCTGTGGTAGGCAGAAGTAAAGTTGAAGTACGCCCTATGCTGCTTATCACTGCAGAAGTTGCGACCCCGCATGGACCTGTTTCCGGTAAAGTCTTTTTGCAGAATGCAGAGACAATCAGAGTGGTCAGCGGTGACGGTGAGCCTGTGAGTGTGGTAACACTGAAAGAAGGCGATGAAATCCTTTGCCGTATAGATGAAGCAGGACGCCATTTCGGCATGCGCATCAGCGAAGAAATTGTAGAGGAATAAGGAAAATGTCAGAGTCCAGCAAAAATAATTTAGGTAATCTGAGAGAAGAGATTGATACGCTTGATAGCGATATCCTTGAACTCCTTAACAAACGTGCTGCCGCTTCGCTTGCTGTAGGCGCAATTAAGGCAGGTTCTTCTGATCAGATATTTAAGCCTTTCCGCGAACAGGAAGTGTTACGCGGATTGACCGGACGTAATCCCGGTCCCCTTCCGGCAGAACATCTCGAAGCTATTTATCGTGAAATTATTTCATCCTCACGCAGACTGCAGCGGCCTGAAAGAGTAGTCTATCTAGGCCCCGAAGGGACATTTTCATATTTTGCAGGACTACAGCATATGGGGCGTCAGGCCGATCTGATTCCTAAAAATAATTTTGAAGATATTTTCGTGGCCGTATCCAAAGGCGAAGCCGACCTAGGCATCATTCCCCTTGAAAATTCGCTCAAGGGTACGGTTGGACAGAATGTTGATCTATTCATGCGTTACCCGGTCTACATTCAGGCCGAGTTATACCATCGCATCAGTCACGGGCTCATCAGCAAGGGCGCGCGTCTTGATGAGATCAAAACTGTCTATTCACACTCCAAGGCACTAGAGCAATGCACCGGATGGCTTCGTGCCAACCTGCCCGGTGCAAAGCTCGTGTCTGTTGATTCCACTGCTCAGGCAGCACAGATGGTCGTTGACAGCGATGAACCCGTTGCCGCATTAGGGCATGTGAAACTTGCCAATATTTTCGGACTGCACGTAGTAGCCGAGGCAATTGAAGATCTGCCTGATAACTGGACCCGGTTTCTTATTATCGGACCTAAGCCCGGCAAGGAAGGAAAGAGGGATAAGACTACTGTCCTCTTTACCACTCCGGATAGGCCGGGAGCCTTGGTAACAGTTCTTAACGAACTTTCCGGCAAGGACATCAACATGACCAAGCTTGAGTCGAGGCCATTTCTCGGTGAAAAATGGAAGTATATGTTTTTTGTAGATCTACAAGGCGATCTCGGAGCAGAAGAGCACGAATCGCTCATCGAAGATCTGAAAGCGCGATGCCTTACTTTCAAAATTCTCGGCAGTTATCCCGCGGGATCACAAAACGGAAGTAAGTTCTAATATGGCAATCTCTGCCACGATAGACCTTCGGCGGACAAAAGACCCGCGGTCCTCTGCACTCCCGCGTTGGGGCAGGGTATTTAAAAAGAACAGATTGAAATATTACTAAATTTATAAGCCACAACGGCGAAGCTCGATTGAAAGTTTTTTGGAGAGTCCAGAGAACCTTTTTTTCAAAAAAGGTTCTCTGGTCCCCGAAGGGCCGCCGGAGGCATCTTACAAGGATATATAAAATGACTTCTGATAATTGTATAATTGTAAAGGCACCTTCTTCCAAGTCTTTGTCTCACAGGGCACTAATTGCAGGTGCTTTGTCTGAGGGAACGACAGTTGTTCTTGATCCTCTGGACAGTAACGACATCAACCGCACCATGGATTGTTTGAACACCATGGGAGCAGAATTTAATGTTGATGCCGGGGCAACTACTGTAAGTGGAATAGATGGCGGGCCAAAGGGCGGAGCTAAGGAACCCGCTGTACTTGAGATGCGTGATTCCGGTACTACCTGCCGTTTGATCACAGCTCTTGCCGGGGCTGGTAAAGGACTTTTCAGGGTGCAGGGTACACCGCGTATGCATGATCGTCCCATCGGAGCTTTGACTTCTGCGCTTGAATCACAGGGAGTGAAAGTCACTTTTTCTGATAAGGAAGGTTACCCTCCGGTAACGCTTGAGGCTGACGGTTTCGGTGGCAAGGAAATGAATATTTCACTCGAAGAATCCAGTCAGTACCTTTCCGGTCTGCTTCTGGCAGCTCCATTGGCTAAAGAGACTACAATTATCAATGTGATTGGTAAGAAAGCAGTTTCCTGGCCTTATGTTGCTTTGACCTTAAATGTCATGGAAGATTTCAGAGTTTCTTTTGAAGTTCAGACCAGACAGGATGGAAAGTGGAAAAAGGCTGACTGGAGAAAGGTTGAAAAAGTTATCCCCGGTGAGATTCGTTTTAAAGTCAAGCCTTCTAGATATGTTCGTGATGAATACAGTGTTGAAGGTGACTGGTCTAATGCTTCTTACTTTCTTGCTGCAGGCGCGGTCGGTGGCAAACCTGTTAAAATTGAAGGTTTGTCTACAGATTCTCTTCAAGGAGACCGTGCAATCATGGATATACTTAAGTCCATGGGGGCAAAGATTGAAAGTGATGATCACAGCGTGACTGTGCATCCATCAAAATTACATGGTGTAGAAGTTGATATGGGCTTGTGTCCTGATCTGGTTCCTACTGTGGCGGTTGCTGCTTCATTCGCAGACAGTCCGACTACCATCACTAACGTGGCCCATCTGCGCATCAAAGAATGTGACCGCCTTGAGGCAAGTGCTGCGGAAGTGATGAGAGCAGGCGGTAAAGCTGAAATGACTGATGATTCTATCACCATTATTCCAGCAAAGCATAAAAAGGGTGAACGGATTGTCTTTAACACTTATGATGATCACCGCCTTGCAATGAGTACTGCAATTTTCTCACTGGCAGGTATTGAAGCAATTCCTGAAGAACCCGGATGTGTGAATAAATCCTTTCCCGGTTTCTGGGATGAATGGGCAAAAGTAACAAAAGGTAATGGTTGTTAAAATGGAGTGCGAGTTTAACAAAATTCATAGCATAGCTGTCATCGGGTCCCGTGGACAGATGGGTGGCTTCCTTGCGCTCAAGGCAGAGCGTGCGGGACTTTTGGTGCACCGTTTTGATACTCCTTTAGATGAGGTCGAAATGGCGCGTCAGTTGCCGCACACTGATTTTGTCCTTCTGTGTATTCCAGTAACTGTCATGGATGAGGTTCTGCCCAAAGTCATACCTCATATGAGGGCGGATGCAGTGCTTTCCGATGTCGGGTCCGTAAAAGGTCGTCCCATACAGCAGATGCTGCGAGCATACGATGGGCCTGTCGTCGGCACTCACCCTTTGTTTGGACCTGTGATTCCTACTGATTTCGATCCAACAGTAGCTCTTGTTGTCGAGCGGGAAGAGGATAAGTCTTCTCTTCTGGCGGTGAAGGATTTCTTTGAACGTCTTGATTTCGGTGCTTTTGAATCATCTGTTGAAGAGCATGATAAAGCCATGGCAATGATTCAGGCTTTGAATTTTAGTTCAACAATAGCCTTTCTGGCTTGTTCCAGAGAGATTCCAAATATTGATAAATTTGTAACTCCGTCTTTCAAACGCAGACTTGAATCTGCCCGCAAGATGGTAACTCAGGACAGCGATCTTTTTGCAACAATTTCTGATGCCAACCAGTACAGTCAGGAAGCTATTCGCTTGTTCCGTTCTTTTCTCTCACTCGCAGCAGCAGGCGATATGGATCTTCTTGCAGATCGTGCTTCTTGGTGGTGGCGTGAAAAAGATACCTAGGGAGAACTGTATTTAAAGCAAATAAGCCGCATTCTCCCAGAGAATGCGGCTTTTTTTATATATAAAATTGGTGTGAGTGCTTATACTAATGTGTGCCGAAAACAAGAGCGCATAAAAATGGAGATAGAACATGAAGATTGAACTTACTCAGTATGGCAAATGGTTGCCGGCTGACACGCAGACTCCGATCAGCCTTTATTTGGGACTGGTTGGAGATGCACCGGGAATACTTCTGGAGAGTGCTGAAGTTGATGGCAGATTGGGACGCTACAGTCTGATCGCCTGGGATTTCAGATTAAAGCTTTCTCCTGTTCGCGGTAAATTGTCAGTGGAGTGTGCTGATTCCAGACTGGCGGGGTTGGCAAGTTATTCGGGTATGGATTTCTTGGAAGGTATGCGCGCTGTTATGAAGGCTTTGCATGTGAATGCACAGCCGGAAGTCGGAGAATTGCCCGCGCTTACCCGTGGTCTTTACGGGACTTTGGGTTACGGCATTGCCGGCATGCTGGAGCCGAAACTTAAGGATAAACTTCCTGCAGATGATGCAGAAGTCAGACTTGGTTTACCGGGAAGAGTGGTTTTATTTGACCACCTGAAACACAGTTGTTGTTTCTTGTCACTTGATAAGGATTCTGAACCTGAATTTACACCGCCGGTTTTCGGTGCTGAGTGCGAGCCGACCAAGGTGGGCGAGCCTGTAGCTGTGCCCGGAAAAGAAAAATATATGGAAGGTGTAAACAAGGTTAGAGATCTGATTGCTGAAGGAGAATGTATTCAGGTGGTTCTTTCCACTCGTTTTTCTGCGCCGTTCAGCGGGAATTCTTTTGATCTGTACCGCAGGCTCAGACAGGCAAATCCTTCACCTTTCATGTTTTATATGAAGTTCAGCCGTGAAGAGATTCTGTTGGGATCATCTCCTGAGATGATGGCCCGATGCGAAAATGGACGGCTTGAAGTCAGACCTATTGCCGGAACCCGTCCTCGTGGCAAGGATGCTGCCGGAGACCGCAAATTCTCTGAAGAGTTGCTCGCTGATCCAAAGGAAATAGCAGAACATGTTATGCTGGTGGATTTAGGGCGTAACGATCTGGGACGTATTGCCAAGCCCGGAACTGTATCCGTGGAGAAGTTTAAGCAGATTGAATACTTCAGCCATGTTATGCACATAACCTCTTATGTGGAGGCTGATTTGCGTGATGATCACGACGCGATTGATGTCCTGCAGGCCACTTTTCCGGCAGGGACTCTTTCCGGTGCTCCAAAGATCAGGGCTATGGAAATAATTTCCGAGATTGAAGAAGTTCCTCGCGGACCCTACGGCGGTTGCATTGGATTTATCGGTCTGGATAAGGACGCTGTTAATTTAGATACCGGAATTACTATCCGTTCCATGTGGATTCGTGACGGCAAGTGCCATTGGCAGGCCGGGGCCGGAATTGTTTATGATTCCGACCCTGAAATGGAATGGAAGGAATGCAACAACAAGGCAAGGGTACTAAGGGAAATTCTGCAGTCGGAGGGTGGTGATGTTTTTACTCGTAGATAATTTTGATTCTTTCACATTCAATCTGGTGCAGGCTTTTCAGCAGCTTGGCGCTGAGCCGCTGGTTTTGCGCAATGACCGTGAAGAAATTCTTGAACTTGCTGAATCCGGCAAGCTTGAAAGAGTTTGTCTTTCCCCCGGCCCAAGTAATCCTGAGAACGCAGGTTTGTCACTGGAATTTCTGTCTCGGTTGGCAAAAGATATTCCAGTGCTGGGTGTTTGTTTAGGTCACCAGACATTAGGGCATTTTGCAGGTGCGTCTGTTGTTAAGGCAGGACGCATCATGCATGGCAAGACTTCGGAAATATATCATAAAAATGAAGGTCTCTTCAGCGGGCTTGATGATCCTTTCACTGTCTGCCGTTATCATTCTCTTGTTGTCAATGTTGATGAAGCACCGGATATGCTGGAGCTGACAGCATGGACTGACCAGCAGGAAGTTATGGGGCTCAAGTATAAAGATCGTCCATGGGCCGGGGTGCAGTTTCACCCTGAATCCATTTTAACTCCGGACGGACCTAAACTCTTGAAAAACTTTTTGGACGGCAACATTTAGCCACTATCATTATATATAGGATACAGGTGAATAAAAATGTCTCAGATTATAAGTGAAACCCTGATGGTACTGTCTTCCGGTAATGATCTTACCACTGAGCAGGCTGACGCTGTTTTTGAGGAACTCTTCTCGGGTGATATGACTCATGCTCAGGCCGGTGCGCTGCTTATGGGCTTACGCACAAAGGGTGAAACCGCGATTGAAGTTGCTGCCGGAGTACGCGCAGCACTACGTGAAGCCAAACTTATTAAAGGGTTGAACAGCGCGCGCATTGATACATGCGGCACAGGCGGTGACGGTTCCAACAGTTTTAATTGTTCAACTGCAGTGGCCCTTTATCTTGCGGATATGGGATATGAAGTTGTTAAGCATGGTAACAGAGCGGTTTCATCTTCATGCGGCAGTGCCGATGTTTTGGAAGATCTCGGGATCACTCTTGGAACAACAGCCGGGGAAGCCCGTGAAGTGCTGAACCGTGACAAGTTTGTGTTTCTTTTTGCTCCCAATTACCATCCAGCATTTGGAAAAATAGCTCCTATTCGTAAAGAGCTGGGCATTCCCACTTTGTTCAATCTTATGGGACCGCTTCTTAATCCCGCACGTCCCACCCACCAGATTCTGGGCGTGGGCAGGCCGGAGATTATGAAACTTATGGCGGAAGTCCTTGCGCTTACAAATGTTGAAAAAGCTTACGTAGTGCATGGTGCCGGTAATTTTGATGAGCTCACCCCGTTCGGTATTAATGATGCCGTTATGGTCAACAATGGTGAACTTACCGAAGTTAAAATAAACCCTGCAGATTTTGGCTTTGCCGCTGCTACTCCTGAAGATGTGGCTGTTAAAGATCGTCCAGATGCGTTGGCAACTATTCGCAAGGTCCTTGCCGGAACTGCTTCGCAGGCCATGCTTAATATGGTCGCTTTGAATCTCGGAGCCTCAATTTCTTTGTTGGACAACGTTTCACTGGAAGAGGGAATTAATAAAGCTAAAGCAAAGGTCGCAAAAGGCGTCTCCAAGGAATATTAGGTCATGCTTGAGAAATTCAGAAAATCTAAACAGTCTGAAGTCGATATGCTTCATAAGCTTGAAGAAGAGGATAAACTGCCTACTGTCTACGGCGGCGAACGCCTTTCTTTTGCTGATGCCATCAGGCGCGATGAATCTGGAATGAAAGTTATAGCTGAATATAAACGTGCCTCACCATCAAAAGGTGACATCAATCTTGGCCTGAGTGCTGCTGATGTTGCTGATATGTATGCTGCGGGCGGTGCTTCAGCTATCTCCGTTCTGACTGAGGAAGGATATTTCAAAGGTGATCTTAGTTATCTTGATGAAATCAAACCCAGCGGACTTCCTATGCTGCGGAAGGATTTTCTTACAGATCCTTTGCAGGTGAGGCAGACTTTGGCTACTCCGGCTTCAGCACTGCTGGTCATTGTGCGCATGTTTGCTGATGACGCTAAGCTTAAAGAAATGATCGATAAGACCCATGAATGCGGTCTTGCTGCTGTTGTTGAAGCTTTTGATCAGACTGATTTGACTCGGGCGAAAAAGGCCGGTGCCAAAATTATCCAGATCAACAACCGTGATCTTGATACTCTTGGAATCGACATGAATCGTTCTGTTGAATTTATCAGGCAGAAAAATGAAGGCGAAATATGGATTTGTGCCAGCGGAATAAATGAACCTGCTGATTGTAAGCTGATGAACGATCTTGGCTACGACACGGTGCTGGTGGGGACGTCCATCATGTCCAGTTCTGATCCACAGGCCAAGCTTGCCGCGCTTGTCGAGGGAGCCAGATCATGAGCCTGCTGGTTAAGGTTTGCGGTATGACCCGCGCAGAAGATGTTGATGCCTGTGAGGAGCTTGGCGTTGATTTTCTGGGATTTATCTTTCATCCATCAAGTCCGCGAAATGTGGGCGAATCATTTGCCCGTTCTATTAAGACTGATTCTGCAAAAAAGGTCGGCGTTTTTGTAAAGCAAAATGCTGCAGAGGTCACTGAGATCATGGCGAATGGCGGTCTTGATTTTGCTCAGCTTCATGATGGGCAGAATGAGGATTTTTGCAAAATAGTTGGTAAAGAAAGGGTTATCAAGGTTCTTTGGCCTCTGCGTTATGGGTCGGCTAAAGAATTTCAGGATGATATTGACCGGTTCGCTCCGCACTGCAGTTACCTGCTGTTTGATGCTGGAAATTGTGGAGGAGGTCATGGTGTCTCAGTTGAGTTTGGTGTTTTTGAAAATGTGAACATACCGTTGCCGTGGTTCCTTGCCGGAGGGCTTTCTGCTGAGAATCTGACAGAAGCACTTGCCGTAGCAAAACCTTGTGGAGTTGATCTCAATTCCGGTGTGGAATCTGTTCCCGGTATTAAAGATAAAAATAAACTGAGCGCGGCATTTGAATGCATCCGTTCAGATAAAATGAGGAAATAGTCATGAAAAAAGGATATTTTGGAGATTTTGGCGGACAGTTTGTGCCTGAATTGCTCATGCCTCCGCTGCTCGAACTTGAAGAGGCCATGGAAAAAATTATGAAGTCAGCTGAATTCCAGCAGGAGTTCACACGATTACTGACTGATTTTGTAGGGCGTCCCACAGCTCTTACTCATTGTGCCAATATTTCCCGTGAGCTGGGATTCAATTTATGGCTTAAACGTGAAGATCTTGCTCATACCGGAGCTCATAAGGTTAACAACACTGTCGGACAGGCACTCCTCACCAAGATGATGGGTAAGCCCATGCTTCTGGCAGAGACAGGTGCGGGGCAGCATGGAGTTGCAACGGCTACAGCTGCAGCACTTCTTGATCTTGATTGTGAAATTTATATGGGAGCATTGGATGTAAAACGTCAGTCTCACAATGTACGCCGTATGGAACTTCTGGGCGCAAAGTGTATTCCTGTCGAGTCCGGAACTCAGACTCTTAAAGACGCAATCAACGCTGCATTACGTAAATGGATTGCAGCGCAACAGACCACTCATTACTGTTTTGGAACTGCTGCGGGTCCTCATCCTTTTCCGTTATTGGTTCGGGAGTTTCAGGCCGTTATTGGTCGTGAAGCCAAAGCTCAGTTTAAGGAAAAAACAGGTGAACTGCCTTATATGGTTGTTGCCTGCGTGGGCGGCGGTTCCAATGCAATCGGCATGTTTCATGAATTTGTTCAGGAAAAATCAGTCAAAATCGTCGGTGTTGAAGCTGCAGGAACAGGTGAGCCCGGTTGTACAAATTCTGCTCCCATCAACCTCGGAACTCCCGGCGTATTGCATGGCATGAATACTTTGTTGCTCCAGACCGAAGAAGGACAGATTCTGCCTTCGCACTCTATTGCTCCCGGCTTGGATTATCCCGGTGTAGGGCCCGAACATGTTCACCTACATGACACCGGACGTGCTCAGTATGGAACGGTAAATGATCATCAGGCGCTTAGTGCATTTCAGATGCTTTGTCGCAAAGAAGGAATCCTGCCCGCTTTGGAAAGTTCTCATGCCGTTGCATGGGTGCTGGAAAACAGGGACTCCATACCCAAAGATGCCAATGTCATAGTTAACCTGTCCGGTCGCGGCGACAAGGATATGGGAATTTTGGAAGATTATCTTGCTGAGCATGGAAAATAGGGGAGTAAAGAAATGAGTATTACTAAACTTGCAGATAAAATTAATGAGGCTAAAGCTCAAGGGCGCACAGCCCTGATTCCGTTTCTTCCCGCAGGATACCCGAATCGTGAGCAGTTCTGGAAAGAAATTATCGAGCTCGACGAGAATGGTGCCGATGTTATCGAAATAGGTATGCCTTTTTCGGATCCAGTGGCCGATGGACCTGTTGTTGAAGCTGCGTCCCTAAAATGTCTTGAGGATGGTATTGATTTAAAATGGATTCTGGCAGGGTTGTCTGAGCATCGGGCAAAGATCAGCGCCGGAGTTCTGCTTATGGGGTATTACAATCCGGTCTTACAGTATGGTCTGGAAAAATTTGCCAAGGATGCCTGTGCTGCCGGAGTAAATGGTCTGATTATTGCCGATTTGCCTTTTGAAGAGGGCGTGGAATTTCGCGATCTACTCGTAAAGTATGATATTGCCCTTATTCCGCTGGTCGGTCTGAATACCGAGCCTGAACGCATGGCTCTTTATGCAAAGGGTGGCAACGGTTTTTGCTATTATGTCTCTGTTCTCGGAACCACGGGAGACCGCGACAGTCTGCCTGAAGAGATTAAGGCCGGACTTAAGCAGGCGCAGGATATTTTTGATATTCCCGTTGCTCTCGGATTTGGGCTTAAAAATCCGTCCCAGCTTGAAGCTCTGGATGGTCTCGTAGATGGGGCCGTTTTCGGTTCCCTCTTATTCGACATATCGATGAAGGAAAAAGCAGTGCGGAATTTATGAAGGTTTGGAAATAAGAAAGCCTTCGGCGACCAGAGAGGG
>JMSU01000190.1_pt1 | contig 22694 bp, 20 predicted proteins | sample 179011 | NCBI WGS metagenome assembly JMSU01 (sample SAMN02769580, study PRJNA246767) | bioreactor metagenome | isolation source: Culture-1 Bioreactor ArsB derived from microbial biomass from the upper 2 cm... | place: Germany: Bremen | collected day 87 after inoculation
GTAGCCTTCACTCAGTGAAGGCTATTCCTTATGCTCTATCCTTTTTCACTTCTAATGAAAGCTTAGACAATCCTGCCTTAACTTCCTCCGATAAAGATAATAACTCATTTGCCATTTCCTTCAAGTTATATGACGAATTAGATATATTCTCCATAGAAATCAGCTGCATCTCTGTGGCTGCAAATACATCCTCGGTTTTGGTTGATGCCAGCTTTGCTGTTTCTGATACTTCATTCATATAGGCAGTTATTTCATCGGATCCTGCCGAAGCTTCTTCAGATGCAGCAGAAACTTCTTGAATCTGCTTTGCTACATTGTTTGCATCATCCAATAATTGTTTAAAAGCCTCCCCTGCCTCTGATACAACAGATATTCCTTCGCCCACATCTGTGTTAACGGCTCCCATGGTATCGGTGACACTATCGATAGACTCCTGGATTTCATTAATTAATTTTGTAATCTGATCTGATGCTTCAGCTGATTGCTCTGCAAGCGTCCTGATTTCATCGGCTACAACAGAAAATCCTCTACCTTGCTCACCTGCCCTTGCTGCTTCAATAGCTGCATTTAGGGCTAATAGGTTTGTTTGAGAAGAGATTCCACTGATAAGCTCAACAATTTCTCCTATCAATTTAGATCTCTCGGTCAAAAGTCCAACCACTGTCGATGCATCATTAACAGAAGTATTTATTTGATTCATTTGATTTATTATATTTAGTATCTTTTCGTTCCCTTGACTAGATTTGTTTGCTGAATCTACCGCCATATTCGTAACATTTGTGGCTACTTCAGCAATATACTGTATGCCAGCGGCCATATCTTTACTTATGTCAGCACTTTTATCAGTCATATGTATGTATTTTGTTGCATCATTAGCAACATCTTCTACCTTTGAGACAATCTCCACATTTCTCTTTTTATCATTTTCCGTTGTTATCGATAAATTTTCCGCTATTTGCGTAACTTTGTTTGACATAGATGTAAGCTTTTCCATCAAGCTAGAGGTTACACTTATATTATCCACCAATGCCTTTTCTGCCTGTTTACGATTGAAATTCATTTTAGCAACAAACCAAGATAAAACAGCTGATATAAGAACTAGAAAAACATAGAATGAAAGTATCGATACAAGGAGACTAGAAGTCTGAGCTTTAATTGCTTCTCTAGGTATATAAGATACAAGCTTCCAATAATGCTGCGTATCTTCTTGAAGAGTTCCAGTTACCTCACCGGTTTCTGAACTGGCTGAGTGAACTTCTTGTCTTGGATTTATGGTTATAAAGCTAAATATACCGTTTTTACTATTTAATTGACTATCTACATACCCATTTACATTTTCCCATTCCTTAGGGAAATCCGTCTTAAAGGACTTATCATTATCGAACATGAATCCCCATTCATCCTGTTCATTTATTCCTTTTAAATAAAATCCATTGGAATTTAAAACTACGGTATGGCTTAAATTATTTTCAGTAACCTTTGCAACATTTTCTAGAAGATTCTTTCCAAGATAATTTAAGACGATTAAACCTCTTTGCGCTCCATTATCATCGTAAATCGGGGTACAAAAACGAATCATTGGCTTGATCGGCTGTTCTACCTTACCCTGTTCTTTATTTAGGTCAAAGGGAGATACATATATCTGTCCCTTGCTTAATTTTAATGCATCTTTAACATAATAACTTTTAGCCTTTGATTGTAGCTTAGCTACTGAAACAATAGAAGGCTTACCAGTATTATAGTTAACCCTTATCCTTTCCATACCCTTGTTATCTATAAATCTTATCTGATCATATAGGCCCTTTCTCTTAGCAAAGGCAAGAAATTCTTTTTCCAGTTCGTCCCTATATTCAGAATTTCCATCTATGAACTTTTTTAAATCTTGTTTTTCAGATAGATACATTATGTCTGAAACTATTGATCTGAAATCGCTGGTGATAACTTTTTCTTGAAGCCTAACATCATGCAGTGCATCATTCTTTATATTATTAATCTTATTTGTGTACTCTAAATAGTAATAAGACCCAGATAATATTCCGAATAGTATTGACGACACGATAAAGTACCGGATAGCGTGTTTTAGTATGGTGCTCTGGACGTCATCCCTGCTTGAACTTTTTTTGGATTTCATAATAAAATTTCCCCCTCAATCGTCCTTCTATTTCTTGTTATAGGACTCGGAATAATAATTATACAATTTTTCAGCTAAACCAAGTATGTGCTTATTATGAAGACTTCTTTCATCATGAGGAATGCTGTTAATAATTGTCTCCGTTATCTTAGTTGGTTTCTGGCTCAAAAGATGTATCTCATCTCCCAGCATCAATGCCGCCTGAATATCATGGGTTACAAAAAAAACCGTTCTATTATCAAGCTTCAATAATCCTATAAAGTCATGAATCAAATTCATTTTCAATTCAAAATCAAGGGATTTAAAGGGCTCGTCCATAAGTAATATATCGGAAGGATAGGCAAAGGCCCTAGCAATGGCTGCTCTTTGCTTCATTCCACCGCTCAAATTATCTGGATAGTAGTCTTTGTATTCCCATAAACCAACCATTTCTAGGTATTTTTTAATCTTTCCCTGTCTCTCTTCATAGACCATTTTATCCTTTAATATAAAATCAATATTACCTTCTACAGTTTTCCAACTTAACAGCCTTGGTTCTTGAAATAAGTAGCTGATAGTCTTCCCTTTCATTCCTGATATTTCACCTTCTTCGGGTTCAATCATTCCCGATAAAATATTAAGTAGGGTAGTTTTGCCACAGCCCGACGGCCCTAATATTGATATAACTTTATTATCCTTTATATCCATATTGAAGTCCTTTAAAACAACAAGTTCTCCAAAGCTTTTATGAAGATTTCTTATAAGGTATCCCATAGGTTTCACTTCCATTTTACTATTCTTTTTTCTACAGACCTTAGTAAATAGTCCAATAGGGCAGATATTGATATTACTACAATTGTCCATGCAAATATTCCAGAAGTATTTAATGCAATTTTTTCTATTAAAAAACTATCTCCTATTGACTTCGGTGCTTGACTCCAGGCTTCGGCTGCTATAATCACCTTAAGGTTTAGTCCAAGGGCTGAAGAGGCTCCGGCCATTATGTAGGGCAATATGGATGGCAGATATAGTTCGTATAAAATTCTAGCTCTATTAACTTTATAGGCGCTAGCCATTTCAATTAGCCTTAAATCTACATTTCGAACCCCTTCTACTACGTTTGCATAAATAATTGGAAATGTAACAAGAAAGCTTATCAAAATCGGAGCTTCTGACCCTAGCCATAGTAACACTAATAAGACTATAGCTGTAGTTGGGGTTGCTTTTTTTATAATAATCAAAGGCTTAAGTAAATAGTATATAGGCCTAAATAATCCTGCCATGATTCCCATAGTTGTCCCTAATAAAAAGGCTATTGAGAAGCTTAACAGGCATCTTCTTACAGTATTAAATACTCTTTGCCAAAAATCTTCTCCCTTTGCAATCGTAATTAAACTTTTTATTGTTGCATTTGGAGTCGGAAGAATAAGCTCATATCCAATGAAATAGGATGACACTTTCCAAATTATTACTAAAACTAGGATTGATAATAATGTGTATAGCCTATCTTTGGAAATATAATTCATCTTTCGGAAGCTCTCCTCCTATAGATTCAGCTGAAAAATCCACAAGTACCTTTAAAAACTCTTCTATGGCAGGTCTCGCTTCAGATGCTTCTACATATTTTAGATTGCTTCCTGGAATCGCCTTCTGTGCAATGACTGCCTTTAGTCCGATTTCCAACTCTTCCACATATTTTCCTGCCTCAGCAGGGTTTTCATTTACCCATCCTATACTTTCTTCATACTTAGCTAAGAAATTCTCAACTATTTCTGGATACTTCTCTATAACTTCATTTCTAACTATTAATGAGGACTGTGGATAACTGCTATTTCCTGTTATCTTCTCCCACTCTTTTTGCATATCTAAAACAACTTTTACATCCTTATTCTTCATAAGTACAGCAGAAAGCATAGGTTCAGGTACTACCGCTATATTAGCTTTTCCAGTAACCATGAATCCAGCTAGTTCCTGTGGTCCAGTAAGATACTTAATAGTAACATCCTTTTCTGGGTCCAATCCATTCTTAGTTAATAAATATCTAAGCAATATATCCGGAGTTAGACCTCTTCCAATAGTATATATTTCCTTACCCTTAAGCTCTTCCCATCCTTTTATTTCTTCACTGCTAGCAACATATAGAACTCCCCATACAGTAGATGCAGCAAGCTTGTATGGTACACCTTTGTTATGTAACTTAGCCACTAAATTAGTAGGTATAACTGCAAAATCCACTTCTCCTTTTATGATCTGTGCAGCCATTACATCCGGTGATTTCACCGCCTCATAGGAGACTTCTACATTCTCTCCAAGGGATGGCTTTTCCTTAAACATCTTTACTAAGCTTATAGCTAAAGGTCCACCTGGTGAAGACACCTTTAATGATACTGGCTCTATTTCCTTAGGCTCCTCTTCCTTATTTGTATCAGCTTCCGTATTTACTTCAGGCTTTGGTTCTTCTTTAGTTGATTTTTGAGTACAGCCTGCAAACATTATCATAAATAATGCTAAGACTAAAATTAATGCCATTATTCTCTTCATTATCACACTCTCCTTAAACTGTAGTTTAACTATACTATCTTACCATATAGTTCTAATTTTCTATATGTCTATTCTTTAAAAAAGCCTTTTATGAGAATTCTCCAGTCAATAAATTATATTTCTCCATAGCATTAATAGGTTTATATTTTTCTATGGATTATAAAAAAGAGTACTAAAAAGGCTGATATTCAGCTACCTAGTACTCTTTAGGGAAAGAAAACATTTATATAGAATGCACATAAATCTACATTTTGATTTCTTAAATGGCCAACGTTTTAGTGCTATTTAAGGAATCAAAATGTAAAAGATTTATTGCGATTTCTACACACAATAAAATTCTTTTTTCCAACACTTCCATAATTCATTTGCTGCTTCTACTAACCAGGGATCAAATTGACTTCCTTTATTGGCTTCAATCTCTTCTCTACATATATTCCAAGGGATCGCCTTCCTATAGGATCTTTCAGAGGTCATTGAATCAATCGAATCACATATTGCGATAATTCTAGATCCTAAGGGAATATCTTCTTCCTTCAGTCCAGAGGGATACCCTTTACCATCCCACCTTTCATGGTGATGAAGAACAAGCTTTGAAATTTTTCTAAGCTTATCTGAGCGTTTAAGAATATTACTACCAATTTCAGGATGCCTTTTAATAGCCTTCCATTCATTGCTGGTTAGTCTGCTTTTTTATTTAATATCTTATCGGGTATACCAATTTTCCCAATATCATGGAGGTGGGCAGCTATATGTATTATCTCAAGTTCTTCTCCCTTAAGTCCAACTTCTTTAGCAAACTGGTATGACATATCTCCAACTCTCATAGAATGTCCTCTGGTATATAAATCCTTTGCTTCTAAAGCCCCTACTAAACATTCAATTATATCGTGATAAAGTCCAAAATTATCTGATACTTCTCCAAGACTATGAGTCATATTAGCCTCCATTTTGAAAACAATGCCAAACTATATATATTATCTTGTATCTTTAAGACTTAAACCTTTGCTAAACTGTCTCCTAAATCCTTGCATTTTTCTACGCCATCATTATCAGGAGTCAAATGAATGATTAAACCTTCATCAACAACACTTGCGCCATAGCCCTTCATTCTTTCTTCCCAATCTCTCATCCATTCACCATCTCCCCAGTCATATGAACCGAAAAGAGCTACTTTTTTTCCAGTAAAATCTATATCCTTTAAAGATTCAATGAATGGCTCCATAAGCTCTTCCTCTAGAACCTCTGCTCCCATAGAAGGGCAACCAAATGCTAAAAGCTCAGAGTTTACCACCATATCTTTATTTGCATCTTCAACTTTAACTACATCAACAGGATTTCCTACATCCTTTACGCCTTCAGAAATTGCATTAGCCATCATTTCAGTATTACCAGTGCCACTCCAATAGATTATAGTTACTTTTTTCATTTATATTACCTCCTGATTTTTATCCCAGATTATCCATGAACATTCTGGTATTATATATTTTTTTGCTATATGTTGTTATAGCTTTATTACTTACAATAGATTAAATAGACACTAGGACTTTTTCTGGTTCGTTAAACTCAAGTAGCTTCTTTATTTTATTTTTTGCCTCTATAAACTCATTAAGCCTTTTATCAGATAATCGCGGATCTCCATAAACTCTCCAACCATTAATCTTAGTAAGCTTTAGTGATGGGTGACCAATAAATCCTATAACGTCCTTTAGTGGATATCCTAGAAATACTCCTATCTCATGGGGAATATCTCCAGTAATCATCTTATTAATAATAATTTTTAAATACTCATCAAAATCATATTCTTTTGGGTATCTTAAGCTCTTTAGAAACATCATGTTTCTATATTCTTTTAAACTTTCATCTAGGCTTTTTTGATTATAAAATAGTACTTTTAGATTCCCATTTCTATTTTCAAAGAATTTATATGTAATTCTTTTGCACTTTCCCATATGTTTTTCTATACTATCTATTTTTCTTAACAAATGTTTTTCATATTTCGGAAAACTTAGTAGTTCTGCTGGCTTCGAACCCATAAGTACCGGTCCTAGTATTTCAACAAGCCAACCAATGTAGTCACTATTTTTTTTGTAGGCCAATATACAAGAGTCAGAACACTTTGCCATGAGACTACCTCCCTTTCTCGAGTTGAATGATAATGATTATCATTATCATAGTTATATATTACCACATCTTTTTTTATCTGTAAACAAATATTGTTAATTTTTTTCATTCTATTTTTTACACAAAGTATTTACAATATAAAAACCACTGAAATCTATCAGTGGTCTTATAAAACTATTTAATTCATCTTATTATTTCCTGTATTTATACACTTTTCTCATAGGTCTTATAGTAGGAGCCATCATACTTGCTACTAGTGAAGTAAGGGGTATAGTTGAAACTAGCCCAATACTTCCGCATAATGATCTAATTATCTCCGTTGATAAAATTTCCATACTTACCAATCTACCTAAAGGCATTTTCATAAAATGAAATACTAATAGTATAGGCATTGCTCCACCGACATAAGCTAGGATCAGGGTGTTTACCATAGTCGCCATTATATCTCTACCTACCTTTAATCCGGAGCCAACTAGCCCTGCAAAAGTCATGTTAGGATTCTGAGCTTTGAGTTCAAAAATTACAGAGGTTATGGACATACTTACATCCATTACTACTCCTATAGCACCTATGAGAACGCCACTAAGATACAGTCCTCTATAATCTATAACGATATCCATATACGTTATTAGAAAGTTTACCTCTTCACTAGCTAGTCCAGTTATTGAGCATAGATCTGTAAACACCTTGGCCAAGATACCAGCTATAATGGTTCCTCCTACAGTTCCAATTATTGCTGCAAGGCTCTTCCTGGTAAATCCAGATATGAGAATAAAACTAATTAATATAATTGTTATAGTACTTATTATTGCAACCATCATTGGATTGTGTCCAGCAACGATCAAAGGTATCATAATTTTGACGATTACTAAACCCGATATCCCAAGTGAAGTTACGGAAAGTATTCCCTTTATTCCACCAAAGATAATTATCACTACTAGAAATATAATTCCAAGTAATTTAAGATGGTCTTCCCTAGATACATTGATAATATTTGCTTTTATCCTTCCATCTTCACCCGAACTTAGCTTTATAAGAACCCGGCTTCCCCTTCTGAGTTCATAGCTGTTTGATGAGTATTGTACCGGTATGTATTCTATATTTATTCCCTTGCCCTTATATTCCCCCTCAAGTATCTTAACCTTAACTGCCTTAGTTGTTACTCCCGCCTTTGAATATTCCTCTACCTTCAACACTTCTGCCTTTAATATATCTGCATTATTCTCCTCAGCATAAACACTGCTTCCTAAAAATAAAAAATTAAAATTAATAGTACGGTCTTTCTTCCCATGTTTGTCCCCCCTATTCATAATTATTATTATGAATACCCTTAGTCAATTAGACCAGGTTTCATATTTATCACCTCAGAAATATTTATTAAATAAATTGAATATTTATTATTGACATATTGCGGCAAAGCTGATATTATAATATACAATTCAATATCAACACTTATCAAGAGAGACCGAGGGACTGACCCTATGACGTCCAGCAACCTGAATTTTATTCAAGGTGCTAATTCCAGCAGGCATAATGCCTGAAAGATAAGATGCTTAGAATTTATACTTCTTGCAGATTATCTGTAGGAAGTTTTTTTAGTTAAAATATCTATTCCAAGCCTTAGAAAATTTAATACATACTCTTATCAAGAGAGACCGAGGGACTGGCCCTATGACGTCCGGCAACCTGAATTTTTATTCAAGGTGCTAATTCCAGCAGGTATTTTACCTGAAAGATGAGATGCTTAGAATTTATACTTCTTGCAGATTATCTGTAGGAAGTTTTTTTTATACATTCAAATCAAAAAATTATAACTAGGAGGATTTCAAATGACAAGAAAACTAAACTTTGAAACAATTCAACTACATGGAGGGTATGAGCCTGATTCAAATACTAAGTCGAGGGCCGTACCGATTTATCAAACAACATCCTACGTATTTGATACACCTGAGGAAGCAGCAGACTTATTTGCATTGAAAAAGGCTGGAAATATCTATACTCGTATTACAAACCCAACCACAGATGTCCTTGAAAAAAGAATAACATTACTTGAGGGTGGAATAGGAGCAGTTGCAACTTCTTCTGGAATGGCTGCAATAAGCTATGCAATATTGAATATTGCATCATCCGGAGATGAAATAGTTGCTGCATCTACCTTATATGGAGGGACATATCAATTATTTGCAAATACCTTTAAGGATTTTGGCATCAAAGTAAACTTTGTGAATCCAGATGATCCTGCAGATATCCAAAAAGCTATCAACGATAAAACCAAAGCAGTATATATTGAAACCATTGGTAACCCTGGAATAAATATATGTGATATTGAAAAGATCTCTGAAATAGCACATATAAATGATATTCCTTTAATCGTCGACAATACCTTTGCAACTCCATATTTATGCAAACCCTTTGAGTTTGGAGCAGATATTGTAGTATACTCAGCAACAAAATATATAGGCGGGAACGGCACCTCAATAGGCGGTTTGGTTATAGATTCCGGTAATTTCAATTGGAATAACGGCAAATTCCTTAAGCTTGTAGAGCCGGATAAAAGTTATAATGGACTTTCCTACGCCGAAATATTTAAAGAGGCTGCATATATTGCTAGATTAAGGGTTGTTCTTCTAAGGGATTTAGGAGCTTGTATCTCTCCATTTAATTCATTCCTTCTTACCCTTGGACTTGAAACCCTATCACTAAGGTTAGAAAGACACATTGAGAACGCAAAAAAAATTGCTAAATTTCTAAATGGACATGAAAAAATTGATTGGGTTAACTATCCTGGCCTAGAAGATAATAAGTATCATGAAATCTCTAAAAAATATCTTCCTAAGGGAACAGGCGCCATATTTACCTTTGGGGTAAAGGGAGGTTATGAAAGTGGAAAACATTTAATAAATTCTCTAGAAATTTTTTCTCATTTAGCCAACGTAGGAGATGCCAAATCCTTGATTATCCATCCTGCTTCTACTACTCATCAACAGCTTAATGAAGAACAACAGAGACAAAGTGGAGTTTCTCCTGAACTGATAAGAATTTCAATAGGTATTGAAAATGCTGATGATTTAATAAATGATCTCTCAAATGCACTTGAAAAAATATAAAATAAGGTTCTTACTATAGAGATTCAAGTAAAACTATTAATTTATACACATCCAAAACTCTCAGAATCATTAGGTATTTGAATATGTATAAATTAAGTTTTGCTAGAGTAATGACATTTTAAAGATTAATAAATTTTAAGATGTCATTACTCTATATGAACTCTATATAGTTTCAGCACTCTAAATTTTAATAATTTTTATAGAAAAAATGTAGAAACTTTAATTATTTTCTATAAAAATAAAATAGGTTGTAAAATGTCAGAACTATACCGAAAGGAGAATTACTATGCCAATAGTTATACCTCAAAACCTACCAGCCTTTGATATATTGTCAAATGAAAATATTTTTGTAATGAATGAGAGCCGTGCTATTCATCAAGATATTAGAGCATTAAAGATTATTATATTAAACTTAATGCCTACTAAAATAGAAACTGAAACCCAACTTCTCCGTTTACTAGGAAATGTTCCGCTACAAATAGAGGTAACATTCATCCATACTGAGTCCTACGAATCGAAGAATATATCGAAGGACCATTTAAGCACTTTCTATAAACATTTCAAGGATATTAGGGATCAAGAATTTGATGGAATGATAATAACCGGAGCCCCAGTTGAGCTCCTCCCCTTTGAAGAAGTAGCTTATTGGGATGAGCTAAAGGAAATCATGGACTTTTCGGTATCTAATGTTACATCTACCCTCCATATTTGTTGGGGTTCTCAGGCAGGTCTATATCATCATTATGGAATTCCCAAGCATAGAGTCGACAAAAAGATATCGGGAGTATTTCCCCATACTATTAATAACAATAAATCAAATCTTCTAAGGAGTTTCGATGACGTTTTTTATGTTCCACATTCACGATATACTGAGGTACGAAGAGAAAATATTGAGAAGATTCCAGAGCTAGAGGTTTTATCGGAATCTGCCCATTCTGGAGTCTATATTGTTGCTTCAAGGGATAAGAAACAAATATTTATAAGCGGACATCCAGAATACGATGTTAATACCCTAAAAAATGAGTATTTGAGGGATATATCCAATGGTATTGATATAGAAGTTCCTAATAATTACTTTAAAAATGATGATCCATTAGCTGAGCCGCTTTCAAGATGGAGAGGACATGCAAGTCTGCTCTTTTCCAACTGGATTAATTATTATGTATATCAAAAAACCCCTTATATATTAAAGGGACATTTGGGATAATCAGCAAATTTAAAAACAGTAGCTATATATGGTTTACATATCTTATAGCTGCTGTTTTTATATCTAATCTCCCATTATTTCTTCAGTCCATTCCTTCAATCGTTGCTTAGCCTCTTCTTTACCTTTCTTAAGTGGTTCCTTAAATTCAATCTCTCCTAAAACCTCATTTCCCTTAAGCTGTTCCTTTAACATTTTAAAGGCCTTCCCATTGCCCCCTCCTGCATGACAGCAGAAAAAAGCAATTTTCTTCCCATTTATCTGAACCGTATCTAAAAACGTGTTTATAGCAGGGACATATCTACTAGCCCATATGGGCGTACCTATAAATAATAAATCATAGTCCCGGGTATTTTTATCAACAGGTACAAGTTCTGGTTTTTTACCCATAATAACCTGTCTGCCTCCCCATAAATACTTCATGAATCCCTTTGATTCCACATCCTTTTTAGGCTTTAACTCTAGTAAGTCCGCTCCTACAATCTCACTGATGCTCTCAGCTATAAACTTTGTATTCCCCTCAAAAGAATAAAATATAACAAGCTTTTTTAAATCTCTATCTCCCATGTTGACTCCCCTTTCTATAGTCACACTACACTAAAACTTGAAATAAATTTTACTGAAATAATGAATGCTTCTACATTTTTCAGGAAAATTTATTTATCTTTAAAGTAGCATTACTATATGCTTTTTTATACCTTATCATATCTAAAGCAATCTACCAAATGGTCATTGACTAAACCCGCCGCCTGCATATGTGAATAGCAAATGGTTGGACCGACAAATTTGAAACCTCTCTTTTTTAACTCCTTACTAAAGGCTTCTGATTCCGACGTCTTTGCAGGGAGTTCGTCGAGACTCTTCCATGAATTTTTCATAGTTTTTCCACCGACAAATTGCCATATGTACTTGTTAAAGCTCCCAAACTCTTCTTGTACTTTCAAAAAGGCCTTAGCATTCCCGACAGCAGCTTCAATCTTTCTTCTGTTTCTGATTATTCCCTTGTTGTTCATTAGCTCTTCAATTTTCTTTTCATCATACTTAGCTACTATTTCGGGATTAAACCCATCAAAGGCGTCCCTATAGTTCTCCCTTCTTTTCAATATCGTTATCCAGCTAAGTCCAGCCTGTGCACTTTCTAGTATCATGAATTCAAAGTGTTTTCTATCATCGTGAACTGGTACTCCCCATTCTTTATCATGATATTCAATATATAATGGATCATTCCCAGCCCAACCGCATCTTTTTTCCATTAGATTATTCCCCTTTCATATTTTTAATAAAAGTCCTAAACATATGACTATGAAAACAATAATTGGACAGCACTATTAATTGTTTTGCATATATTAAGGATACTATAGATCAAATATAATATGGTATTTAAGTAAAAATATCCATTGCATAAATTTCCCTTACAATCTGATTATATCATGTCAATTCAATTTTTTAACTCTAACTACTTATTTATACATGACAATCGTATGAAGAACTATCTCAATCAGAACTTTCGTTTAAGAGTTTGAAAAAACTACTGAGCAATTATTTAATTTTCTTGAACCTTAAGTTGTTGACATTATGCATAGCAGGTGGCTTTCGTTATACAATAAAAACAAACCCTTGAAATTTAAGCTTTCAAGGGTTTATAGTAAGTAATATTCTAAATTCAACTGAAGTATTAGAATCTTCTATGAAAATTATTTTTTTATCCCATAATAGCTTGTAAAGCTGATAATAAGCTACTCCCGCCTAGAATAACCGTAATAATACTTATGGCTATACCAATAATTGTTACTATAGGACCATTTACGTACTCCCCGAGTATTTTTTTGTTACATGTTGCATAAACAAGGTATATAACTACAACAGGTAATATTATACCATTCAAAGCCTGGGCTAATACTATAATTGTAAGAGGGTTAAATCCTGTTGCCGATACAAGAATTCCTAATACTAATATAGCTATATTAACACCCATGAATCTCTTATCACTCTTATCATATTTCCATCCAAATAGACCAGCTAAAACGTATGATGCACCAAGCGGAGTAACTACAGCAGATGATAATCCTGCTGCTACCAATGCTACACTTAAAATTATTTTTGATGAAGACCCTAATAGTGGTTCTAGTTGAAGAGATAAGTCTGCTGCTGATTGAACGGTGACTCCTTTCATCACTGTAGCGGCAGTAATCATTATCGCCGCTGTTATTAGACCACCTACACTTATAGAGAAATATATATCCCACTTAGATAATTCTAGCTTTTCAGGACTGTCAAATGAATTTTTTGCTGAAATTGCATGTATAAAGAAGTTATAAGGAACTATAGTTGTACCTATAAGAGCGATACATAGCATCAGCCCATTTTCCGGGATTGTTGGTATAAATCCCGTTAAGACTTGTCCTAAGTTAGGTTTAACTATTATCATAGTAAGAACAAATATTGTAGCCATTAATGCCACTAGAAATCCTAATAGCTTTTCTAACCATTTAATACTACCTCTAGTGATTATAAATAGTATAACTACGCCCATAATAGGACCTAAAATCCTGTTAGAGATACCTGTAATTGTTGATAATCCTATAGCAGTACCAGTTAGGTCTCCACCCATATACGCGACACATCCCAGTGTGATAGAGGTACCAACTAATGCTATACTAAGGCTTTTAAGAATTGGATTATCTTTAAATTGTTTTACTATAGCTTCGCTCAACCCTTCTTTAGTTATTATACCAAGTCTTGCGGACATCTCTTGCAAAATAATAGTTGCTATAATTGCAAACAAAACTGTCCATAACAATGAGTACCCAAAACTAGCTCCTGTTCTAGTAGCAGTTGTTACTGTACCTGGTCCAATGAATGAACCTGTAATCATAGCTCCAGGACCAATAGCCTTTATTTTATCTTTCCATGTGTATTTTACTTTATCCATCATCAAACTCCTTTCTTTATCCAATTAAGTATTTGTATATACAATAATTACTTGTTATTACATCCATATCTAATAATTTCTCAATATCTTCTCTTATCTCCATTGATCTAAAATTTGTACATGATATAAAACATAAATCAGCATCGTCTTTTATTTTTTCTTGACTATCCACTACTAAATTCTTGATAGCACTCGGTTTAACTTGGCATATCTCCGAATCATTGCTAAGTCCCAGTCCATTATAATATACAACATTTACACCAAACTCATTGAGACTATTAACCATAAATTCGTTAACTAGTTCTGGATATGGAGTTATCAACGCTACTTTCTTTTTATTTCTCTTTTTTATCTCCCTCAAAACAGCTCCAAAAGCTGAAATAGCTCTGCAACCTAATTCATCTGATAATAATCTCTCTATCCTCTCTAAGCCCTCTACACCATACACAGCCGATGCTGAAGTACATCCAAAGATTGCCGAATCATATTTTTCGATATCTTTCAGAAATTTAATACCTTTTGGGAGTTCGATATCAACCATCTTTTTTTCTGCTTCTTCACTTACATCCTCTAACCATATTCTATGGGTGTGAATGACATAGTTATTTGGTAGGTTTATTTGCAAATCTGTTTCTAAAGTTATATCTGTATGTGGTATTATCAAAGCTATTCTCTTTTTCTCCATAAAAATTCTCTCCCTTAATCCTCAATGATTCATGTATTTTTTAGAATTTATATGTTTGTACATTTATTACGAGTCCTCTACTCAATAGTATTTCTAAGTGTACATACCTTACCATGAGAACCCTATGATAATTATTAAGTTCATTAACTGTTGGTATTCCCATTAATGTAGGGTTCACCATCACTCTCAAGAATTTCATGTTTCTTTACATGACCTACAGTCTTCTCCCGTATTTTAGCACCTCCAGTAATTTGTCATAAAAACCCAAATGTTAGTAAATTCATTTTCCGTGCGATGTTCGTTAACTAGCATTACGCACACTCAATCAAGTATGATATTATAGAATCGAATTTGATATTATGATATTATCATATTCGGAATTGTTAGTCAATATAAAAAATATGAAATTTCCTAATATTCAAATGTTGTTTTGCAATATCAAATGCATGGACCATTTTTATTACAGAGAATCTGTCAAAATTTGAGTCTTGATTTTTTTCACACGCCCAAAGTCATTTAAATTTTTAATGCACAAAAAAAAGATGCAAGTTTTTTTGCATCCTAATAATGACTATTATAATAATTTCTTCTGTATATCTTGTTCTAGTAATCATTCTTATCCAATTAACTGCACCTTTAGGCCAAGAATTAACTATATTAAAAAATACTTAAACCAAGATTAAAGGATAAATCTTTCAATAATTGTATACCTGCTATACTATTTCCTTTGGCATCCAAGGATGGTCCAAAAACCCCAATACCCATTTTATTAGGAACTGACGCAAGTATCCCTCCCCCCACTCCACTTTTGGAAGGAATTCCAATTGTAACGGCAATGTCTCCTGAAGCATCATACATTCCACAAGTAGCCATAACTGCCTTTACTGTTTTGCAAACTTCTTTTGAAGCTATCCTTTCATTTGACCATGGAGCAATTCCATCATTTGCAAGAACTGCTCCTATTCTTCCTATATCCTTACAAGTTACTTCTATTGAACAAAGTTTAAAATAAACCTTCAATATATCTTCTACTTCTCCTTTTATAATACCTGTACTTTTCATATAATATGCCAAAGATCTATTTCTACTACCCGTAGCTAGCTCTGACCTATAAACATTATTATTAATTTTTATGTTAGGACTATTTGTTATTTTTTTCAAAAAACTTAAAACCCTATTTAATTTTTCATCACAGGTTTTACCTTTAATCATTGATACCGCAACAATAGCTCCTGAATTTATCATGGGATTTAAAGGCTTATGCAAATTCTTCATTTCAAGATTAGTAATTGAATTAAAACTATCTGCAGTCGGCTCAAAGCTAATTTTAGATAATATGTTTTCAAAATCATTATCTTGTAATGTACACATAAGGGTAACCACTTTAGATATGCTTTGCATAGTAAAAATTTGTTAAAAATCCCCTCCGTAGTATTCACAATCATCTAGTTTTAATATATATACTCCTAAAGCTTCTTTTCTTCCTTTAGAGAGTTCAGGGATATAAGTTGCTATCTTTCCTTTCTCCACCCAGTGCCTATTCCTTTCTACTAAGTTGTTAAGTAGTTCATTCATACAATCCACCTCTCCATATCAAATACATTTACAGAATGAAAATTTCAAAAATATTTGCATTTTATAGTATATATCACTTCGAATTTTTTCGCAATAATCAGATCACATTCATTATTACCAAATGCATTGGATCGAGAATCCTCTCCCTTGCTGAGTTGAATTGCTACACTATTGTAAGATTTTTTGATATTTCTATTCCTGCATTTTTAATATCGTTAATAATTTCTTCTAAAAAACCATCAATTTTAAAAAAAGGTGCTATTATACTAATAGTTCCTATCAAATTATTTTTCTCATTGTAGATTGGTGCTGCTATAGAATATATTCCCAACTCCACCTCTTCTTTTTCTATAGAATATCCCTGATCTTTTATGTTTTTCAATTCTCTTAGTAGACTTTCCGTCTCTACAATTGTATTGCTTGTAAACTTATAAAGTTCATTATTCTCTATATACTTACGTAACACCTCATGTGGCATATTAGACAAAACTAGCTTTCCAGATGCTGTAGCATGTAGTGGTGTATCAAGCATTGTATTAGAATTTAAAGAATAGTAGGATTCCTTAGGAATAGTATTTTTAATACTTATAAGCGCCTTATCCTTATATAGAAACAGGAGACCTGTAACTCCATATTTTTCAGTTATGTGATTTATAAAACCTTCTCCAGCGTTTCTTAATATTCTATCTTCACTAACCATTAGCGCCTTCATAATCAATTTTTTTCCTAGATAGTACTTGCCATTTTTTACATCCTGATGAATATAGCCATTAATCATCAACGTATTAATCAAACCATGTGTAGTACTTTTATTAAGGTCTAGATTTGTACTAATTTCATGAAGAGAGAGCTCTTTATTTTCCTTATCAAAACATTCGATAATGTCAATGGCTCTTTGAACAGATTGTATTACACGAGATTTATTTTTTTTTGAAGCTTCCATTACCAACATCCCTTTCATAACTGTCACAAATTAAATATAGTAACGCACATTTTAAGTATATAAGTTAATTTATTCTAACCCTATTCTATTACTTTTTCTACAAAAATACAATTTTAATCATACAGTTTTGACAATTTCGAATTTTTATAAACAATATTATTGACATCTCCTACGAAAACATGATATTATTGCATTGTTGAATCGAGTTTGATAATAACGAATATTTTAGAAGAGACGGGGGTAGTAGTCACTTGCGTAGGAATTAAAGATACAATCGATGTAAATTCAATATTCTACTTGTTATTACAAATATTTTATATATAAAAGTATTATGGACTAAAAATCAAATAAATTCATAAGGCTTATTATTAGCCCCCTGACATTCATAATAGGCAAGGGGGCTAAATGTTTTGTGAAATTTTGTGATACATAATCTCAATAGCTTGTATGAATTCAAGCTACAAAGGAGTGCTTTTAAAATTGAAATTAAAATTTAAACTCATATCAGCTTTTGTATTATTATCTAGCATTACACTACTTTTGGTATCTTTTTTTAGTTACATAAATATAAGAAGTCGGTTCATAGAAAATATTAACTCAGAATTACAATCAACTGTGGATAGAATTAGTAATGAATTCGACGGTTGGCTTATTAGTAAAGCTAAGGTAGTAGAAACCACAGCTCTAATATTGGAAAATACTGTGGAAATTGATGGGGTATCTAAAAATTACTTAGATGTATACAAAGATGATCCAGACATTTGGGACATGTATTTTGGTTTTGAAAAAACTGGCAATCTTTTAGATGGAGAAGACTGGATACCTCCAGATGATTATGATCCTCGAAATCGCCCATGGTACCAAGGAGCCATTGAAGCTAATGATGTTACTTTCTCCAATCCCTATACAAATAGTATTAATGGTACATATGATGTGGCAATATCTATTCCAGTAAAAAACGCAAAAGGAAATTTAATCGGAGTATTATCAGGAGATATATCCTTAGCGAAATTAAGTAAATTAGTAAAAAATATACATATGGAAAACCATGGTTATGGTATATTAATTGATAAAACGGGGATTGTTTTGGCTCATCCAGATGAAAAAATAGTGGCTTCAAATCTTTTAGAAAACCCTCAGTTGAAAGACGTAGCTACTGAAATACTGGCAAACAAAGGTGGTATAATGACCTACAATTTAAATGGTGAAGAAAAAGTGATTGTTTATAGAAGTGTCCCTTCTACAGGATGGATTTTAGGAGTAACTGTCGTTAAAAATGAGATTTATAAACCTCTTAGGGCTATACAAATAAAGTATATCATTATTAATGGTATCGCTATTGTTGTAATCCTTCTATTTGCTCTTTCTTTTGCAGATTACCTTACTAAGCCCATCAAAGAATTAACACAGACTGCCGAAGTCATCAGCGGTGGTGATTTAACAGCAACAGTAAAGTTATCTACAAAGGATGAAATTGGTCAGCTAGGTCGTTCTTTTAAAAGTATGGTAGAAAATTTGAAAAAGTTAATCTATTATGTGGCAGATACTTCATATATTTTATCAGCATCCTCTCAGGAAATGGTTGCTTCAACTCAGCAATCAACTTCTATGGCTGATCAGCTTACACAAAGGATAGATAGCATTGCTCAAGGTACAAGTGTAACTTTATTAACTGTAGATAAAACCTCTATTATCATTAATGAAATGGTAGAAAACATACAGCAAATTGCAACGAATGTACAAACAGTAAATAGAGCGGGAGAAGATGCTGAATGTGCATCAAAAAATGGAGAAAAAGCTCTTGATAAAGCAGTTCAAACTATGACCGATGCTCAGAAAGTTGTTTTGGACTCCGTCAGAGCAACACAAATCTTAGGAGATAAGTCTAAAAAAATAGGTAGTATTATACAGCTGATAACAGGGATTGCAGATCAAACGAATCTTTTAGCTCTAAATGCCGCTATTGAAGCTGCACGAGCAGGAGAACAAGGACGTGGATTTGCAGTCGTTGCTGATGAGGTTAGAAAATTAGCAGAAGAATCTAGTAATGCTTCTAGTCAAATTGCTCAATTAATCACCGAAATACAGAAAGAAACAGATACAACGATCTATTTGATGAATAAAGGCGCTGAAGTAGTAGAAGAAGGTTCTCTAACGGTTCTAGAAACAGGCAAAGCCTTTGAAAAGATAAGTAAATCTATAGGTCACATCGTAACTGTTATAGATGAGGTTTCTACAGCAATTCAACAGATGGCTGAAGGTTCTGAGCAGATCATAACTTCTATGAATAACATTTCTACTGCTGCAAAAGAAGGTGTAACAGAATCACAACATGCCTTTTCTGAAACGCAAGAACAAATGTCGTCCATTGAGGAAATCGTTTCAGGTGCTCAAAATCTTGCTCAGATGGCCGAAGAATTGCAAGGACAAGTTGGGCAGTTTAAAATATAATTATCAGTATAGAGTTCACATAGTAAAACTTAATTTATACATATGCAAATACTCAGTGTTTCTGGGAGTTTTGAATATGTATAAATTAATGTTTTTACTAGAATCTCTATACTATATGTTTTTTACCTAATAGCTATCAAACTCCTTGGATATTACTTTGGTTGGACTCTAAACTAGTAAAGGATAGATTCACTGAATACACTATCGTAAAATAAACCCCTGATATCAGGAGTTTATTTTGAAGCATTTTATTATCTAATGAGTTTCCATACTGATGGTGACTAAAAAATACTTAAGGATAATTCTGTACTCAAAGCTTCTAGTAGCTTAGTTCCCGCTAGGCTATTTCCCTTTTCATCAAGGGATGGAGCATATACTCCTATACCCATTCGATTTGGAACAATACACATAATTCCACCACTTACACCACTCTTAGCCGGTAGACCTACCTTTACAGCAAATTCACCTGCTCCATCGTACATGCCGCAAGTCATCATTATAGTGTTTACAATTTGTGTAAGATTCTTTGGTATAATCCTTTTACCAGTATCGGGATCAATACCATGATTTGCTAAAACAAGACCTATTCGTGCAATATCTTTACATGTAACTAAAATAGATGACACTCTAAAATGTATATCCACAAGCTCCTCTACATTTTCCTTTATAGTCCCAATATTACGTAACAAGTAACCCATGGCACGATTTCTATCCCCAGTACTCTTTTCTGATAAATAGACCGATTGGTCATAAGTTAAGTTATGATTACCAGAAAGTTCTTTAGTAAATTTTAATATTCTCTGAAATTTTTCATCATTATCTTTTCCCCTTATAAGAGAATAGATTGTAATTGTACCAATATTCATCATTGGATTAAGAGGTTTTTTTTGTGTAGATCCTTCTAAATAATCAATTGAGTTAAAAGCCTTTCCAGTAGGCTCCATACCTACTTTCTTAAAAACAGCTTCTACTCCATTATCTAATAAGGCTAATAATAAAACTAAAGGTTTTGCAACACTTTGAATTGTGAAAAGCTCATTAAAATCACCTGCATGAAAGTTTTTCCCTTCTCCGGTCATTGTAAATACTCCAAAATGTGAAGAGGAAGCCCTTGCTAATTCAGGAATATAGCTTGCTACACTGCCTTTTTCTGTCCAATGACGATTTTGTAAAACTAACTTATTCAACAAAACTTCCACAAGCTCACCTCTTTTCATCAGTTGATAATCCGTCATATAACCAAATTTCTAATTACATCAACAACATATTCTACATTTTCTCTACTTACTTCTTTATTTGTTACAATTCTATATTCTCCCTCTTCTCTTAAACCAAAAGGAGGATAGGCTTTTAGCTTTATTCCTTTAGCATATAAATCAGAAACAAAATTTTCTTCTTCTACAAAACCGTTATCTATTGTGAAGAAAACCATGTTTATATCATTTCTATCGGGTTTTACTCTTATTCCTCTTATTTCTGAAAGTTTCTCTGCAATGTATCTTGAATTTGCATGATCTTCTTCTAATCTATCAACCATTTTCTCTAAAGCAACTATACCAGCTGCCGCAATTATTCCAACTTGTCTTAATCCGCCCCCCATAAGTTTTCTATTTTTCCTTGCTCTTTTAATGAAATCCTTTTCGCCAACTAGCATCGAACCTATTGGTGCTCCTAACCCCTTTGATAAGCAAAACATAATACTATCTGTATATTTAGCAATTTCCTTAACCTCAACATCCAAGGCCTTTGCTGCATTAAATATTCTTGCTCCATCCAAATGTACAGGAACATCTCTTTTTTCAGCAATCTCCTTTATTTTCTTCATATTTTCAATTGGCAATACCGAACCACATGAATTAGCATTTTCCATACATATTAATCCCGTTCTAGGAAAATGTATATTTTCAGTCCTTATGACCCTTTCAACTGTTTTGGGATCCATAGCTCCATTATTTCCTTCTATTGTTTTAAGCTGTACTCCTGCGATAACAGAAGCACCACCTACTTCACTCTTAACAATATGACAATTGCTTTCCAGTATTACCTCATCCCCCCTTTTAGTATGGGTCAATAATGCTAATTGATTACCAAATGTACCACTTGGTACAAAAAGTGCTGCTTCTTTGCCTAAGGTTTTAGCTGCCATTTCTTCAAGCTTTTTTACTGTTAAATCATCCTCATAAACATCATCACCTACTTGTGCCTCAATCATAGCTTTTCTCATTTCATCGGTTGGTAGTGTTATTGTATCGCTTCTTAAATCAATTACCTTCATACCTACGCCCCTCCTGTATATAATAAATTGAATTTGATACCTAAGAATTCCTTATAATTCAAAATTGTATTACTATACATTTGCTTATCAATCTATAATCTCCCCAAACAGCTCCTCATCATTTGGTATAACTGGCTCTATTGGAGAAGATACCCAAGTAACATTTATGAAATGTTTGTAGGTTATATTCTCTGATGCAACATTACCACCCCAAGTACCACAGCCTAGTGTTAATGTAAATGGCATTCCATTATCCCAGTTACCACTGTTACCATAGCATTGTGGTTGTCTTATCATTATTCTACTTGTCTTAGTTCTAAGTCCTATTTCCTTAACTCTTTCTTCATCGTAGGTATATAATCCACATGAGTGCCCTGAACCTTGGTATGAAGTTATTTCATTAACTTTATCTATTGCTGCATCAAAGTCTTTAGCCTTGTATACAGTCAATACCACTGACATTTTTTCTCCTGAGAATGGATGATCAGCTCCTACGCCTTCTTCTTCTACCATAATGAATGTTTTTCCTTCTGCTAGCTCTAATCCGGCCACTTCTGCTATTTTCTCTGCAGGCTGTGCTATAATTTCACGATTTAAGTGTCCATGTATCCATAGTGCATTTTCAACCTTTTCCTTTTCATCTCCAGTAGCTAGGTATCCACCTTCTGCCTTTAGGTTTTCTATTAATTCATCATATACGCTTTCTACTACAACTATTGAGTTGTCTGAAGAACAACTTGTTGCATGGTC
>JMSU01000191.1_pt1 | contig 22580 bp, 22 predicted proteins | sample 179011 | NCBI WGS metagenome assembly JMSU01 (sample SAMN02769580, study PRJNA246767) | bioreactor metagenome | isolation source: Culture-1 Bioreactor ArsB derived from microbial biomass from the upper 2 cm... | place: Germany: Bremen | collected day 87 after inoculation
CTTCTTCTGAGAGCACTTTACCTAATTTCTTGTTCTCAATAATATCATACATCCTCATTGCAAAATCATCCCTTCTATGACATAATCATCCCGTTATTTCTTTATTTCATCTAAAAAGCTCTCACCTATCTTTAATGCTTCAAGATCAAATATATCACTAATTGTTTGACCGATATCTGCAAATGTTTTTCTGGTTTTAAGGTCTACATTTTCTTTTAGTGGCTTTCCATAAGCTAGGAAAGGTACATATTCTCTTGAATGATCGGATCCTGGCATAGTTGGGTCGCAACCGTGGTCAGCATTAATCATAAGAATATCTGTATCCTTCATGTTTTCAATAATCTCTGGTAACCTTGCATCAAAAGCTTCTAACCCTTTTGCATAGCCTTCAACATTATTACGATGTCCCCATTGTGAATCAAATTCCACAAGATTTGTAAAGATAAGACCTTTGCTATCTTTCTTCATATAATCAATTGTTCCATCAACCCCATCCATATTATCTTTTGTATGAATGGCTTCTGTAATGCCTTTACCTGAGAATATATCTTCAATTTTACCCACTCCAATAACATTAAGACCTTGAGCCTTCATGTTATCAAGTACTGTTGTTTCTGGTGGAACCAATGAAAAATCTCTTCTATTAGATGTACGGTAGAATGAACCAAGTTCTCCTTTAAAAGGTCTAGCAATGACTCTGGCTACAGCATGCTCTCCTTTTAAGATATTTCTAGCTGCACGACACATTTCATATAACTTTTCAATAGGTACAATATCTTCATGAGCGGCAATTTGGAATACACTGTCTGCTGAAGTGTAGACGATAGGACGTCCTGTTTTCATATGTTCTTCACCAAGTTCTTCTAATATAGCTGTTCCTGATGCTGGCTTATTCCCTAATATCTTCTTACTTACGAAAGCTTCAAACTGATTTGTTATATCCCCTGGGAATCCATCTGGATAAGTTGGAAATGCTACTGGAGAATGAATACCGACCATTTCCCAGTGACCAATTGTTGTGTCTTTTCCATTGGATAATTCTGCCACTCTACCATATACGCCATCTGGCTTATCTACTTTTCAAGATTAACCATACCTTCTATATTTGCGAGACCAAGTTTACGCATGTTAGGTAAATCCAAGCCATATTCTTTTGCAATGTTTCCTATTGTATGACTACCTTCATCACCAAATTTTGCTGCATCAGGTAACTCACCCATTCCTACGCTATCTAATATAATCCATATCACTCTGTTAATCATACTATGTTCCTCCTTTATGATGTGACACCATACTATATATTGTTTCATTATATAGTATCAAACATATTCTTATAAAAAGTTCTATATAATGTTCTAGTATGTATTATATGCATCGTTATTTTATTTCAAACTTAGCATGTATAATTAATAATACAAGTTTTTACCATCTATGTAAACGACACATGTCCATTTGCAGATATAGCATTTTTTTAAAATAATAACACATTGTTCAATTACATTATAACAAATTTTCCTTCAAAAAAATGATTTTTTAATCAGTACTTGATGTTTTTTATCCTGAAAATCGTCTAGTAACATGGTAAGGACCCATTATAAATACCCCCTAGAGCACTTATAACATTGACAAATTATGTAATTCTGTTATACTAATTTATTAGATAACAATTATCTCTTAATAATAATTATGCTTCTCCTGGTTACTATGTGCATTAAAAAGACTAGTAGCCTAACAGCTACTAGTCTTTATCGTATGAAGCTTATAAATAGTCTTTCACCCTAACCACACCTTTCAATTGAGACTTGCGCCTAAAGTTCAGATGCATAAGTGTAAAATCATCAAATATAAGCAAAATGTAAGATGAGAAATCATCTCACTAACCTTATTATAACCTGTTTGCTTATATATATTCCAAATAGCTATTGGTATATATTAGAAAAAAATAATAAAAATTTCATTTTACTGTTGACATCAAGTCAGAATATGATATAATAAATTCAGCGGATAACAATTATCCAATGATATTAATTATTAAATAAAATTCTAGGAGGATATTAGATATGAAAAAATTTATTTGTACAATATGTGGATACGTTCATGAGGGAGACAGTGCACCAGAGAAATGTCCACAATGTAATGCACCAGCTAGCAAATTCCAAGAGCAATCAGATGCAGAAATGACATGGGCTGACGAACATCGTATTGGTGTTGCCAAAGATGTTGATCCAGAAATCTTAGAAGGTCTTCGCATGAACTTCACTGGTGAATGTACAGAAGTTGGTATGTATTTAGCTATGGCTAGACAGGCTGATAGAGAAGGCTACCCAGAAGTTGCTGAAGCTTATAAGCGTATTGCATGGGAAGAAGCTGAGCATGCAGCTAAGTTTGCTGAATTATTAGGCGAAGTTGTAGATGCTGACACTAAGACTAACCTTCAGAAACGTGTAGATGCTGAGCATGGTGCTTGTGCTGGTAAGAAAGACATTGCTACAAAGGCTAAGCAATTAGGTTATGACGCTATTCATGATACAGTGCATGAAATGTGTAAAGATGAAGCTCGACATGGTATGGCTTTTAAAGGATTACTTCAAAGATATTTCGGGTAAGGGTTAACAAACTTTATCCCTTGATAACATATAGTGTTATACATTACATCAAATATCGTAGTGTATCGCCAGTATATTTTATTATATCCTAATAACCCAATCACCAACGTTAGCATGTGGTTATCAAATTAATACACTTTGCTATTTTCCATGCTAACAAAGCGTATTTGCTAACATGTAAAGCCCCTAACCTTTAGTTTATAAGGGTTAGGGGCTTTCTTTCACACTACATATTTATTTGTTTTCGATAAGTACCTATCAACTTCGCGTTTCAATACTACAATATGTCTATTCTTTATTGCACGAATTTGGTTACTTTCTATCAATGAGTAAGTCTCTTTCAGCGATAGGTTAACCCTTCGAGCAACTTCCGTTACTGATAATGGAATTATTTCAAAGTTATTCCCATTACCTTCTACCTTAAATGCATTCATGAATCTTTCATCCGCCATACACAACACCTGTATATTAGCATCATAATTCATTAGCCTAACAAACCGTCTTTCCTTGAAAGGCGTATCCATGTATAGATTAATTACTTCTGCAATAAGTGGATTAACCTCTTCTGGACATAGTTCTTGTCTGCTTGCATCTACTATAAGGGTATAATTTTCTATATCCTCTATAGTAGCAATTAGGCATTTAAACGCCCTTATGTACGCTCTGGCTTCTATAGGTGTAAAGTAGCCATTGCAATACATGTTATTATCTTGTTTAGTCGATCAACTTTAAATTTATAGCTACAATTTGTATTTTGTCTATCTTGTCTTAATTCCATGTAATCACTCTCGCGTCAAGCTCAATCACGTTCACCAAGTGCATAAATACACTATACGCGAACTGCCGTTCGGTGTCTAGAAAGTAATACAGTTGTTCATCATATGATGTTACTGTCATATTACCTTTGCTAGCACTAGCAACATCAATACAACTTACCCTATTACTCTTTATAGAGTATGGGATATGTGAGCTTGTATACGACCTGTATCTACGGATTTTTATATCCCCTTTTCTTAGTTTACCCAATAAAAGTCCCCTTTCTTAAGCCATATGATACATATTATAATATTCGCATAATATGGTCTTGGATAAAAGTGGTAATTAATACCAAATACACTGTATAGTGTACTAAGCAATGGTAATTTATGGTAGTTGTTTCTGTCCTATTGTATTGCACTGGTATATATTGTATATTCTTACTATCCCCTTTTTCGACGACTGGGGATATAGCATATTCGAGAATGCACAAAAAGAGATAGCCTATTGGTTATCTCTTTTTGTATATATACTAAACCTACCCTTTGCGCCTGTTATATTTACAATACCCATAGAAAGTGCTAAGCTTGATTTGAGGTGATTTTATGAAGGTATCTAAGGAAGGTAAAATACTTGGCTTGGAGTGACGTCCATGGCAAAATAGAGCCTTTACGCTTTGAGTTCGAAGGCAAGACTTATGGACACATACGGATTATGTATGTGAATAAGAATAATCACGATGGTAATCTACAGTATGTTTTTGAATGAACCGCTACCTGTCAGGGTAAGGAATATAATTGTGAGCTTAGATATGAGGTGGGGTCCTGTACATGGTTCTTATATAAGATATAGCCTACCAGGTGGTAGGCTACTTTTATGTACTAATCTACTTTTTACCGGATGAAATAAGACAATATTTGAGCCGATATCTTAGCCTCATAATACTGGATTGCTATACTATTACCGCTATCACCCAAAATAAATTTTCTTTATCTCAATACTATTTTGCAGTATATATTTAGTTTTGAATTCCGACAGCCACATAGACTGTACGTCTGTGTGCGACTACTTCTTCACCATTATATTTCATTTGAGAACAAGTACTTCCATCTAAATAAACACCTCCAGCTACCGTCAAATTTTCTTTTATAGCTTTTGTAAATTCATCTGCTGTCATCCCCACATCTGCACTCACCACGATACAATATAGGTTATTATCTTTATCATACACCATTGCCGTTCTACCAGTGCTGGAACTTTCTCGTGGCACATCTGAGGTTAATCCCCATTTGATTCCACCAATTGCCCAAGACTTAGCTTTTTCTGTAACATCTATATCCTTATAAGACGCTACTTGTTGTATCTCAAGAGAACCATCTTTTCTATCATATACTAAAGCATGTTTTACACCTGAACCAACATCATTAAGATCACCACACCAATCCTTTCCTTTATAGTCTTCATGATCTTGATATACTGGTTTATCATTAGAAACTGCAATTGAAGCAATCTTTCGGCGCCCATCATCGTAATTACCATAAAATGGTCCGTTAATACAGTGATCATATGTACAATTTGATATATTTCCTGAATTCTGTAGAAATGCTATTTTCGATGGGGTTGTTTTTATATAATGTATTGTCTTATTATTATATTCCCATGTACCATATGAATGCGAAGTAGCATTAACGTTGTTATTAAATATACCTAAAACCATTAACAATACAAGACCCAAACCCATTACTTTTCTTTTCATAAATAAATTCCTCCTAAATTTCTTATAATTTTTCTTGATTGATACAAATGTTATTATATCACTCAAGCATTAAATATTTTGTATTTTCTTGTATTTTTTTTATTTCTTTAATTTATTTAATATATCTGAATTATAATTAAATTAAATTAGATTTATTGATAAATATGGTCAGAAACTAAATATAAGCGTTACATTTGCTTGTCTAGTGGCATTAATTTTCCACAATATAGGTTGGGAGTCGTCATATTTCGACCGCTCTTGTAATCAATATAATGATAGTACCTTATTAATTTAAGCGAATAAAAAATGATATTAGAGTAAAAAGCTAAGAGGGTTATCCCTAGCCAAAATAATACTTTTGTTATGATAATTTTTTAGAGCATTTAATTCACACATCAGTTTTTGATGTTAAAGTAGATAACTGGTCCTCAAACGTTCTTATTTCGTTATCTGATTTTTCAAGAATAAAATTTGCTTGTTCTAATTGTGACACTAATTTATCTTTTGGATTAGTACACCCTACCAAACAAATACTTGCTAAAAGGATTACCATGATTCCCTTCATTTACCTCACGTTTTTCTGTCTCAGTAAGTTTTGCCATATCTACAGCTGTGCCTTTTAATCTCTTAGTTATCCATAGAATATTTCTGTCCCTAATCTGCCCTCCAACATATTAATATTATATAATTAGACCCCTATTCATAGATTAATTTACAAAAGTATTCTTTATGCGTCTTGACTTAATGAAATAAGATATCCAAAGTATCCCAGCAATTAATCTGCCAATGTCCATAGCAATTTCCGAACCTATAATATTTAATCCCACTAAATAACCAAACATAGTATCTAACCCCACAATTATATTACCTATAACAATTAGGGCTATAGCTAATTTAGGATATATTCTTTTCTTCTTAAAAAGATAAAACATGACTATAACCGTAAATAGCAAAAATAATATATTTACAATCATTTCAAAGTTAATCAATAAAACTACTTGAGGGTTATAATAATTGCCTTCCTTATCAGATAATAGCTTAATAGAACCATCTATATACAAATTATATGTATTAGAAATCATTGTAAAAAATGAAAACAACGAAAAGATATATCCTAATATAACTAGTATCAACCATCCACCAATACTTTAGGTAAGACCATTGTATATCATATTATGTCTAACTTTACATTCAGATTTTGACTAAATTTTCAAAATCATCATGTTATAATGAATTTGCTTTCGATCGAAGCTATAAATCTAAGGAGGAATTTTTTATGAAAAGAATAAAAAAAATTATTGCTTTAAACTTAGCCATATTACTAGTATTATCCATGACAATTGTCTCTTTTGCTAGTCAATCTTGGCCACTTTTGAAACAAGGATCTTCTGGTCATAATGTTAATGCTCTACAATACCTTTTAACGTCTCATAATTACTCAATAGTGATTGACGGTGATTTTGGTAGCAATACTACAAATGTAGTAAAGAGCTTCCAAAGAGCTAAAGGATTATCTGACGATGGTATCGTAGGACAAAACACTTGGTTAAAACTTATTAAAACTGTGCGTGTTGGTGATTATAATAATCATGCTGTAAGGGCTGTACAATATTTGCTTAAATACAAGTATAGTTATTCCATCAGTGTTGACGGTGATTTTGGAAGTGGAACTAAAACTGTTGTTAAGAATTTTCAATCAAGTTGTGGCCTTGTAGCAGATGGTATAGTTGGTAGTAATACATGGCTTTATTTATTAAATGATAATGATTTAACACCTGATGATTTTTGGTCTGAACGTAAAGTCACATGGACAAATCCTATTTCAAAGGATGATACCTATTATCATAGTCCTTCAGGTGCATTTGGTGCCTCAAGAGATGGTGGTAGAGCTCATGCAGGGCTTGACTTTCTTTCAAATGTAGGTACAAGGGTCTTGGCTATGACTAGTGGAAAAGTTACTAATATATATACATTTTATCTTAATTCAAAAGCAGTCGAAGTACTAAATGATGACGGTACAGTAATTCGTTATTGTGAAATTTCACCTGATGTAAGTATAGGTGATTATGTACAGCAAGGTAATCAGATAGGTACTGTTGTTTGGTTAACAAATAGCTCCATGCTACATTTGGAAATCTATAGAGGTACATCTACTGGTAGTTTAACTCAAAGAGATAATAGTATATATAAATATACACCATATAAGAATTATCAAAGACGATCTGATCTTCAAGATCCTACATATGCAACCCAATTAAAAAGAGTATATTAAGATATAAATCCATAAATGTTGGTTCTATAATAATTATTCAAAAGACTTTTTAGTTAAACTTTAAATGAACTTTCGAACAAAGGAATAGTTATCATTTATAACATTATTTAGGCTAGAGGTTAACCCTAGCCTAAATATATAAACTGTTACAGCCATACCACAGTCGAGTTCAGCTCTAAGTCATCTTCCTTATCGCCAATCACTTCCCCCTTAATTCATATCTCTACATTCTTTACATATATTAAACTCTATTCAACTTCCATGATATATAAACGTATAAATGATAAATTTAAAGGACTGAGCCCTGTGCAATACAGGATCAGCCCTCAAGAATTGCTTAATTAAATTTTGTTAGCTTGTTGGATCTATTCAAATAGACCCCGTTTTAAAATTAATAAGTTATTAATATATTAGCTTATATCAATTATCGATATCAATTTCTATATCATAAGCTTTTGTTAAATGTCCCGCATCATGATCTATGTATAAAAATAGACCTTCCAAGTTAATGGAAGACCTATTTACTATTTAATACCTAATTGAACCATGCTTGCAACATTTTAATATATTACATCGGTTTTCGCCACATTTAGTTTTTTATCTAAACTGAATCCTTTTCATTCTTATCATGTAAATTTCTCTTAAGCCTCTCAACAACTTCTGGTGGCATCTTCTTTTTACTTTCTTTTATGGTGTCAAGAACTTTATTGATATCTATTACTGAGAGAGCAAAGAAGATTATGCCATAGATTAAGCATATTAATTCAAAGATAGCTAAGAAATCAATAAGATACGGCGAAACTTCGTATACAAAATCAAATACTTTTAATATCTTCTCTAGTTCAAGGATAAATATAAGAGCAGTAAAAATCGAGATAATATTGAACCATAACCCCGTTATGATCCTACCATTCTTTTTATCCATGATTGACGTATTTCTTAATTTTTTTATAATTGCTTGATCAGAAACACTAATAAGCAACCCCAAACTCGTAAACATAAAGCCAGCTATAATAGAACTTACGGTTAATAGATTAAAGTGTAAGCCACTATTATTGACCCCAGTTAGATCACTTAATTTAGAATAATCGAATACTCGAGATAGGACACATAATACTATTGAGATTAATATTGCAATGTATATTTTTTTCTTCATATGTGTCACCCCTTTTGATTTATCCAGCTTCAATAACTTGATGATTATTTGTTATATATATTAGGTCCTCTTTATTTGTTCTATAAGCTTCTAATAATTGATTGTAAAATTCTTCCGTTATTTCACTTATATTATAATATATTCTTTGACCATTTTCAATATGATATGCCCTTATGTCAATTGAGTAACTAAATAATTGGGCTTTGAAATCATAATCTTGCATTTTTTCATTGGGTCCTTTAGCTCTTAACACTGCTTTATTATAATGCTCTTTTGTTGCGCTTATAGCATCTAACACTCTTGAAATCTTAGATCTTTCTGTTGTTAAAGGTCTTCTTGATTCGCTTTGAACAACAAGTGTTAATGACCTAATATCGTCTTTTACAATATCAATGATTTGATTTTCATTAAGCTCAAGTACTCTTTCTAGATATTCTGCATCTGGTATGGGTAAATTAATAGTAATTTTACTAATTTCTGAACCAGGATCATACAATTTTCTAACGCTTCCGTTATTAGGTATATTCATAACTTCTGTATAATATTTTTCACTATGTAATCTAAGAATTCTATTGATAATTTTTTCAGATGGAGCTGCTTGAGTTGATACTATTCCAAAAATATCTGTACTATAATTTAATAAAAAATAAGTGAAAATCTCAACACCTTTAGTAATAGCTTCCTGTGGTGTTAATACATCATCACTACCATATGTATTATAATCCCTTAGTAACATGGAATTATTATCTTTTCTTTTTCCTACTCTACAAAACAAATATTCATCCGTATTACTTATAATATCCATTGTAATTTTATCTTGTCCCTCATTTGATAAGGTCAACGAATAGTAATTTTCATTTTGAACTTGTACAGCATATCTATCAAATACTGTAGTGAAAATTTCTTTTATGCTCCTGGTTGATAGTTGATTATTGTCTGTTCTGAATAATTTAATTTGATTGAAATACACTTTTTTTGTAGCCATTTCATCACCTCTCGTTTTATCAAAACATATTCATTATATATTATATAAATTGTGAAATCAAAACGCAATACAGAACATTTGTTTTATACTAAATAACCAAAAGCATCAATATATTAATAAAAGCACTCATCATGTCAATTGCTTTGTAAGTTTCTATTCACTCTTATATAATTCTTTTATCTCATCAAAAGTGACAGGTTTATAATCATGATGTTCTACACTCACATTATAATACTGCATGCCCTCCATCTTATTACTATGAATATGTCCATGAATATTAACATATGGCATATTGCAGTTTACATACATTGGTTCATGGGATAGCAAATAAAAATTGTCCAATATAATACCACCATCTATAACATCATCAAATCCTATTCTGTGCCACCATGACTTGCTATGATTTCTATCATGATTGCCTTTTATCAGTATTTTATATCCATTTAGTTGATCTGCTATTGTTTTGACTTCATCATAATTACCAGATGCAAAATCTCCTAAATGATAGATTGTATCTTTATTGGATATTATTTTATTCCAGTTAGCTATAAGTTGCTGATTCATTTCTTCTACTGAATTAAATGGTCTATTTTCATAACCGATAATATTCTTGTGATTAAAATGTGTATCACTGATTAAATAAATCATCTTTATCTCACTCCTTTTTCAACCAGCCATTTACGCTTTAAAATTATATATAGGCTTAATAATATCTACTACATCTACAGCATCCTGAATGTTATTCATAATTTCATCTATCGGTTTATATGCCATTGGGGCTTCATCCAACGTTGATTCATTAACAGAATTACTGTATATCCCTCTCATACTATCTTCATATTCATCCATGTTTATTAATTGTTTTGCCTTTGATCTACTCATTAACCTACCTGCACCATGAGGAGCTGAGTTATTCCAGTCTTCATTTCCTTTGCCTATTGCAATAATACTTCCATCTCTCATATTAATAGGTATTATCAATTTCTCCCCCTGTTTAGCTGATACAGACCCTTTTCGTATAATATTATCTTCACAGTCTATATAATTATGAATTGTATGAAATGCTCTAAAGTCATATTGTTTGGTATCATGTGTGCTATTTTCTACATAACAATTAATTCGAACGTCGTTCTCAAAATACATACGCAATATTTCATTCGCCATTGTCTCTCTACTTAATTGTGCGTATTCTTGACATATTCTCATATCATGTAAATAGTCATCACGATATTTCCCTGTTAAATAGCACAACTCTTTAGGTATCTTTGGTTTCTTCTCATTGAAATCTATATTCAATTTTTTAATTCTATCCTGAATTAAATGTTCCTTGCCCTGTTCTTTATAATCTCTTATTATATTATCTCGCTCTTTAAGCAAATAATCTTTCCCACTATGCAATTGCACAGCTAGATTTTGGTAATAGTCGGCTACTCTTTTACCTAGATTTCTACTTCCACTATGGATAACCAAAAATTTGTTACCTTGGCTATCTTGGTTTATTTCAATAAAGTGATTACCACCACCAAGAGATCCTATAGCACTATTAAATCTATTTATATCAGCGTTTTTATCACATATCTCTTTAAGACATTTTATTTCTCTGATTTTATCCATCCAATCTACAAGAGGATGTTCATTCACATTATAACCACTTGGAATATAAGTTCTAACAATCCGATCAACTTTTTCTAAAATCATATCTAAATTCCCTAATTCAACGACGTGCATTCCACACCCTATGTCTACGCCTACTATATTGGGAATTACTTTATCACCTAAGTCTGCTGTAAAGCCAATAACACAACTCTTACCATAATGCACGTCTGGCATAATTCTTATTTTTCCACCTGCAAATACTTCTTGATTACATAATCCAATTATCTGCGAAATGGCTTCTTTCTCTATGTTGTCTGTGAATACTTTTGCTGTGTTGTACTTACCTTGCAACTCTATCATTGATTATTCTCCTCTACTATATTCTTCTAAAAATCTATATTAGTTATTTATTTTACAAAATCCTTAACCAAAATCAATCAAAAATTATCATGTAATACACCCATTGTTTGCCATTCATTTATTAAATGACAAAACTTTTATTTATCATTAAAGCTTTTGCAAAAAAGTATTATTTAAATTAAATCACGATCCCCTCTTAGAATTATTGTACTACAACCTTCTCCTCTAGCCTATTAAAATATTTAACAATTAATATCTTATAATCTCAGTCCCATGTAAAAATAACCTCGTTTATCGGCAAAATAATCTATAAATATATTGTAATATCGACCATTCCCTACTATAATATAAGAAAACTACAGAAAGAGATGATCTAATGGATAAAATACCTCTTAATATAATGACTTTCAATATTCGTTATGATAATGATTGGGACCATGAACACAGTTGGGAATCTAGAAAGGATTGCGTTTTAAAAAAGATTAAAGATATAATGCCTGATTCTCTGGGAATACAAGAAGGTATGATTAATCAAGTAAAATTCTTATCCTCTAAGCTTCCAGACTATAATTATGTAGGCGTATCACGTGGTGATGGTATGGAACAAGATGAGTTTGCAGCTATTTTTTATCATACAAAAAAACTCACCTTATTAGAAACTAACACTTTCTGGCTATCTGAAACACCCGATCGTATAGGTAGTTTTGGCTGGGATGCAGACTGTACACGCATATGTACTTGGGCAAAATTTCAAGTGATAGGCTCAGACAAAGTATTCTATCACTTTAACACACATTTTGATCACGCTGGTTCTATAGCCCAAAAAGAAAGCGCAAAACTTATACTAAAAACCATTAAGAAGACGGCAGGTAACGCCCCAGCACTTCTTACAGGAGACCTTAATGTAACACCAGATTCAGAAGCTTACGCCATCTTAACTGGACAAGCACCCTTAGAAGATTATCATACTAGGGATTATTTAACGGATACTTGTCTTGATGACAATGGGAAGCCAATAATGACTGGTACTTTTACTGATTTTGGTAAATTTGAAGGTGATATTAAGATTGATTACATTTTTACCAAGAATGATATTCTCATACATGATGCTCGTATACTAGACGGTAATCATGATACGGTTACTTCTGACCACTACCCTGTTATGGCTAGGATAGGTATTTAGAGATATATATAAGGCTGTTACATCCATGCATAATCTATCATCTTGCATTCATGTAACAGCCCTATTATTTATGACAGCATTATATACGGTTTTAAATTATTAAGTACCACTATAATCTTCAAAATACTTTTCTATAAGATCAGGATTGATAGGCTTTATGAATTTATAAATAATTTCCATATTATCTTTTTGTACAGATAGATACTCATTATTATAAATCACCAAATTATTATCATCTGTTATTATGCGATAATAGGTCTTGAAATCTTTCTCCCACGGTAAAGTCCTCTTAATCCTTCTCGACATAAAAATATTAAATAATTCAACTCGTCTTCTCTCGTCTTTAATATTTACCTTTCGCCTATTACCTTCACACTTTCCAATCGTACAAGATCTATATCTTTCCACATTAATAACTTCACTTACGTATAATGACTTATTTATTAAAGCAAAGATCCCCCACATCATGAGACCTACTACTATAAAAACCACTAAATATTTTATCTTACTCATATATCCACCCTTACATTTACACATCACATACATGGTTTCTCATGTCATGCAAAAATGTACTCCCTATTAAGCATTCACATTTTACCTATACCATAAAATTATAACATCTTAAAATGGCATAGTAAAACATTTTTCACCTTGTTAACAAAAATATAATATTTAATCCGTTCTAACCCTCTACTATGCATACTAAATGATATGTTTGTAATCTAATTGTAATATTTCTACAGTACAACATCTTTTAATTCATGACGTTTTTTGAACTAATTTTTTCTCTTACATCATCTTTTACCAACAATTTTACATTTTTCGCATGTACTGTATACATATGTCAGTTTATGTTATATAATGAAATATATGTAAATTTTATCAAATGGAGGTTTTCTATGAAACGAAGTATTAAAATCCGTTTAGGATTTGTATTCCTATTAATATTTGTACCCTTTCTTGTCATGATGGTGAATTCTTTTATAACATTCAACACCCTATCAGACGATGGAAAATCCATTAATCTATCCGGTAGCCAACGGATGCGTACCATGCTATTATCCAATTATTCTCAGCAGCTCTATTATGCTCGCCAAGCTAATAATGATGAAGAATCGACCTCTTTAGAAGAACTGTTGACCAAAGAAGTTAATACATATAATGAGAACATGACAACCCTCATTTCAGGTGATTCATCAAAAGGTATAAAAGAAAATAAAACGCAAAGCATAGTAGATGCTATAAACACAATTACTCCAGATGTAACAAGCTATTCCACAGCTGTATCTGATCTCATATCAGGAAACAAAGAAAAAGAAAATCTAGATTACATTATTACACAATCCCTAAATATAAAAAATGAAATTAACGCTGTTGTTGGGATGTATCAAGAGCGCTACGATAATAAAATCAAGTCCTTTAAAAACATGCTATTCGTTTTATTAGGTGTGGGCATAGCATTTTTTGGTTATGGCACATATGTGAGTGGAAAGAAAGTAGTACAACCTATCCTCACAATTACCAAGAGCATGCAAAAAATTGCAGAAGGTGAAGGCGATCTTACATCACATATTAACCTAAACAGCAAAGATGAGATCGGACAACTTGCCAACTACTTCAACGTCTTCATTGAACACATTCGTAACATTGTTGTTGAGATTGATCGAACAAGCTCTGTTGTATCCACAGCAGCTAAGAAACTTGATGTGATAACAGATGAAGCCGAAGTATCAGCTGATAAGATGGCTGTTATTTCTAATGATATCGCTAATGGCGCTACTGAGCAAGCAGAGAGTTCTACAATCACTGCTAACGGTCTTGTTGAACTTGGTGATGAGATTACTCAGATTCATCAACTCTCTTCTGACATGGAATCCTTATCCAAACGGACAATGGATATTAATAACGAAAGTAAAAAAAGCGTTGAAACATTAAGCGACCGTAATAGCGTTAGTTATGAAGCTACAGATAAGATAGGCAAAGAGATAGAAGCCCTTAATGTAAAGGCAGAAAATATACAACAGGTTACAGCAGTTATTGGTCAGATTGCTAATCAAACCAACCTCCTTGCACTGAATGCTTCCATTGAGGCCGCACGTGCTGGTGAAGATGGCAAAGGATTCGCAGTTGTTGCGAACGAAGTTGGTAGCTTAGCTGAACAATCTGCGAAATCAACGAGTGAAATCGAAAGTGTTGTTAATGAAGTGATTCAAGCCATTAAAAAAGTGAGTGAACTAAAAGAAAATATACTCAACATATCAAAAGAACAGACAGCTTCCGTCGAAAAGACAAAACATGATTTTGAAATTGTTAATGGTGCTTTAACGGAACTTATTAATAAGATTAATACTATTAATCAAAAAACTGCTAGTCTTGATCTTAGTAAAAACAAATCAACCGAAGCCATTACCAATATAGCCGCTGTATCAGAAGAAACTGCTGCTGCAACAGAAGAAGTCGCTGCTTTCTCCGATGAATTCTTAGTTTCTATGAATGAGATCAATCATGAAAATAAATCATTAGTTGAGTTAGCTGATAGTTTAAAAACGATTATTGGACGATTTACCTATTAAATATACCCTTAACGCTAATGAAAATATGTACCTATAAGCAAGGGGTGACCTCATCAATGGATCATGATGGTGGTCACCCCTTCTATATACGCTTACTATTCTCTAACTTCACTTGCTAATTAATCAAATCAATAATACTATCCATTTGCTTTTGGGTCAAAGGCAATCTCAGATAAATCTGTTGCTTTATTTTCTTATCTATGGTTTTCCCTATGATTCTATACGGTTCAATCATATGAGACTTCTCCATGATATACGGTGCCGTTTCAATCCTTTGTTGTAAGGACATACGTGTCCCCCAGAATTGTCTCTGCTCATCATTAAGTAAGTTAAGGGCTTGTTTAACCCTATTTAATTGACTTCTCCTATTACCATCCACTGACTTTAGCTGGTTTGTTCTATTATCCTCGGGTACCCGTTCTTTGCGTAACGCAATTTGTGATACAACTATATCTTTTAATGCTTCAAGAGTATAGATTTTACTGCCGTCTTTGAGACACACAACCAGCTCTTTTCTATCTTCAGGGCTTAATTGATTAATAAATGCAAGCTCCTGCTCCTTCAGTTCTCTCAGCTTAGCATAAGCCGCTCTACTTGGATACTTCCTATCATCCTCGCCCTTTTCTATAGTCTGAAATACTTTATTTAACTGTTTATCCGTCAGAGGTAACCCTAGATTAAGTTGATCGCGACTACTCTGTGGTAATGCCTCATAATCTAATAGATAATATTGTGCATGTATCATTCCCTCTTCTAGTTTAGACAGAATTTCGTCTACCTCTGTATTCATGGATTGATGCTCAATCAATACTTTTTTAGCTACCTTGCCATCAATCCCTGTATATTTCTTAATACATTCCGACCCTAGTTTATAGGTAATATCTTTCGTACAATGTTTGACGATAAATTGGTATCTAATAGAGCGGCCACACAAGCATTTGTAAGGTCTTAGACCCGGTCCACCATCTTTTGTTTCTACTAATACCCATCGGTTAATGGTCGTCTCTATATCATCAAGGGTTATCTCATCCTTTAATTCAATACCTCGCAATCGAATGAGTTCCTCTTGCCAGATATCCTTAGCAGACCTTTTAATATGTGTGTTAATAAATGCTTGTTGAGCTTTATTTAGCTCATTCATTATACAACACCCCCTTACCTATTTACGATACTTCAGTAATCCCCTTTATATCTCCTAATTTTCTTGTTTTCCATTTATCAGCAATTACCACACCTACAATAATCAATATCCCACCCAAAATCATTAATGGCTCTATTTTATGTTTTAAAAAAACAAATGAACCTATAACAGTAACAAGTGGTATTAAATAGATATAATTCGTTGCTTGTACCGAACCGATTAACAAAACCGCTTTGTTCCACAATACGTAACACAATGCTGAAGCGATCAGTCCTAAAAATATCAAATTAAGGATAATACTTGCATTCCACGCCTTGGATACCATATCTGCCTCAAATATTCTGATAAATGGTAAGATGGTTAATATGCCATAGAAGAAAGTCTTTCTCACCATATAGATGGGATGATAGTTACCTGATAACTTTCTTAAACTAACCGAATATATCCCCCACATAACCGCTGCTGCAAGAGCTAAAAAATCACCTATAGGATTTATTGCTAACTTCACTTGACTGTTATACATCACAAAGAAAACACCAACAATACAGAATATGAATCCTACCAAAACACTCTTGTCAAACTTCTCATCTTTAGAGAAGAAATGAGCAATAATAGCCGTGTAGAGTGGAGCTGTAGTGAGTATAAAGGCCACGTTGCTAGGTAAGGTGTAGGTTAAACTAATATTTTCTGCAGTAAAATATAAGGATACCCCCGATAATCCTAATATAAAAAATAAAAACTCCTCTTTGAAAGGTAGAAATTTAAACTTTTTAGGATATATAATACATAATAATATATATGCCATACCAAATCTAAAAACCATAATCTCAATGGGATCGAGGACTTTTAATAACACTGCTGTGGATATAAACGTCAGCCCCCATATAATAATTGCAAATAAGGCGAAAACATGCCCTGTTATTTTTTTTGACATATGTATACCCTCTCTTAGATGTAATTGCTTATCTTGCTTTATGTTACTATACTTATGATTTATTGTAAATACAAACCGTACTATTCACCATTCGTATCTTCTACTTCTTCATCATACCGAACTGTAATGTGATGTTCCTTACAATACTTTTTATTTTTATAACACTGATACTTATGAATTATGTATGCAGTTACAATCACAATGGCTACAATTATGAGTAGAATATCTGTTGATTTATCACCTTCATTGTTTGGACTCATATAACGTCCATTAGAATGCAATAAAATGAAATAATTAAAATACACAATATACCTCCTTGTCAATCATGGTTATTCCCAATTTTCCCCTATCTCCATATCTATTATATCTCTTCTACTAAAAATTACATTTATATAGCAAAAGCACCTACACAGGCACTTTTTCATCTTACTCATCACAGGAACAATCAGAGTCATCAGAACCACTATCATCAAATGAATCGTAGCTATTATCTTCATATGATTCATAGCTGTCTTCTTCATTAACTTCTTCATTGTCCACATAAAATTCAACTTCACGTTCAGATGTTACAGCATATACTTCTTCGTATTCATCTTCGTTATCATCAATATATACTTCTTCATAGGTTTTCTCTATTTCTTCTCCCTCTTCACCCCTTGACCCAAGGTTCTTTAACTTAGAAAAGACCCAGTATATCAGATAGCATATTATGATACATCCAACTATTCCCGACATATTGTTTTTAACCTTTACTGCATAGAATAAATAATCCATAGCTTCCCCCTTATAAATTAATTAACACTACCATAATATAACATTTATTGCTCTTTAATTCAATAATATCCGAATTACATTTACGAGGTATTTTATCCGCTCTAATCTTAAACTACCTTAATGTCGACCTCATTTTATAAGAAATATATGACTGTCGTAACTTAAAAATATATTCATGATTGGCACATAAAAAGGCAGTGAATAATACCACTACCTCCTTTAATAACCTATTTATAACCTTTTAACGTTCATTAATAGACGACAATTATCATAAATCATATTTAAAACATGCAACCGCTTCAACCTGCTTAAAACCTTCCTGTAGATACAAGCTTTTTGCTCTTTCATTCTCTGCATTGACACACAGTGTTGTTCGTTCATATGATTTTTCATTAGCAAATTGTAAGGAAGCTCTTAATAGGCTTCTTCCCAAGCCGTTGCCTTGATATTCTGGTATAATAACGAGTGGTCCTATGTTCATGGCTAGTAAGCCTTCATACTCATCCTTAGCTCCCCTAACTAGTCCTATTGGTTTTCCCTTATGATAGAGTATCATCATGCCACCTTCAATATAATCTTCCCCTGAAATCATCTTCGTAACTATTTCTGGTGTGATAGGGGTTTCACTTCCCTGAAGACTGGCAAACCCTGTATTTCTAAGTTCACACCAAACTTCTTCATCAACTCCTGACCTAAAAGTTCTGATTTCATAATCCTCTGGAAAATTATAGACGGGTACATTGGATTCTTCTCTTACTAAAAAATAAGAATATCTCTCGACTGTAAAATTCAACGCTTCCATGAATCCTATCAATTGTTTATTCTCCAAAGGTATAAATAAAAACACCTTATCTAAACCTTTTGTATGCTTCATTATAGCTTCCATGAGCATCGTGTAGCAAGTACTATCCTCAATTTCGGAGTGAAATATTCTAAAACGAGCCTTTCTGCCCCTTCGAAAATAATCATCTATAATCAGAGATGCAGTTGCTACTATATCTCCTTGCTGATTTATACCGATATAAGTTGGGTTTTCATGGTTAGGCTTAAAATTCTTTAAATCTTCATCATATAGAAATGACTCATCAATTTCTAATCTATGCTTCTTACAGTAGCTTATAAAATCTCCTATTTGCTCATTTTTCAAAAGTTTTACTTTCATTTTATCTATCACCCTTCATAGGCATTAATAGTAAGTAGTACATTGATATATTTAATATGTAAGAATTGCAGCTATTAATGCAGGTATTGTTAATGTGATTATAATTTATTTTTACGACCTGGTCAAGATCTTAACAATACCACTGGACCCATCAACTTCTAACAGATCCCCATCCTGAATTATCTTCTGGGCATTATACACACCACTCACACAAGGAATACCATACTCTCTAGCAATAATCGCACCATGTTGAAGTGGTCCCCCTACTTCTAAGACAACACCTGCAGCGTTAATGAATATTGGTGTCCACGCTGGTTCTGTTGCTTTCGTCACAAGAATTTCACCTGGTTTAAGCGTTTTTTCATAAGGTGAGTGTAATACATTGGCTCTTCCATTTACAATACCTGGAGCAATGGGATCACCAACGATATCACCATCTTCACTTTTTCTAATAGGGCGAAAGATTTTACCTCGACTATCGATAATATTAGGCCATTCTTTTACATGTTCAACTAGTCGATAAGGCGCCAGATTCTCTTTCCTGAATTTCATTAAATTATAGGATGAATTTTCTTGTGCTTTTGCTATTTGTTTAGCATGTAAGTCAAATATCTGTTCTCTATATTGCAATCGTCCTTCCTGTACGAATCTCTCACCAAGCTTTAGAGCAATCTTTCGAAGCTTTGCTACAGCAAATACGTAGATATACTTGGGGTCTTCCCTGAATCCAAATGTCTCTTGATACATGGTTGCATATTTCACAAACTTCTTCTCGTGTCCCTTATCCTTTGCTATTGCTAATAATTGTTTATAAGCTTCTCTACGCCTTTTCTTAACATGTAAGAGCTGATTCGACTCTGTATTAATTGCTTTAAGCTGTTCGAAAAAGGCTTCAAGATCTTCATAGGCTCTTGGTGAGGCGATATCAATCTCCTTAAAACCTCTACATCCATAAAGGTCCATGTAGTCATGATAATTCTCTAAGAAAGCATCTGAATACTCTCTGTTTTTAATACGTCTTACAAATTCTCTACCTGATTTCGTATGTTTAATCTCTTCATAACAAGCTAATTTATACATATAATGCCCCATAGCACTTGTAGGGTTACCATCCAAATCCATGCCTAATGAGATGACTAAGTCTTCAATATCTTCTCCCTTAAATAGCTTTTTTATTTTATTCATGGCTACCATACCTGCAAGGAGAATACCAAAGGATTCAGTCATTTTAGCGAAATTATCTAACGTTTCATCAATGGTTTCATTAAATAGTTTATCTACTTTTAATCCTGCTCTGATACGCTCACGAGATTCTTTAGATATGGTAACATATTGATCTCTTAGTTTTCTATGATCAATTACCAAAGCTTTTATAGCTGGAGGACCCATCTTACATGTATACCTTAGCATACCTCCCATTACTTTCTTCATCTTATCTGTCTTTTTCGCTGGCAAATACTCTTTCTTAAAATCAATGGATTTAAATGTCATCTGTGTAGGTCCATCATAAGATGCATATATCTTTTTAACAGCCCTTATGCCAAGACCTTTTGCTAAATTGGAAATATGCATGTACTGCCTACCATGGAGAGCAATAAGACCTCCATCAATACCTATAGGTAATATATCTCCCTTAGCAAGTTCTAACATCTTCGTGAATATATCCATGCCAAGGACAGATAAACAATCCGTAAATCCCTGTGTTAATCCCATGACATCAACATATAGGTATTTCTCTTCGCCAGGTTTCGTTACTATCTCTGGAAAAAGCGGCAAATAAGTGGTAATAGGTCTCGCCTGCAATAGATATAAGTAATCCCCCTCATAAGCCCATTCGATATCCATAGGCATACCATAGTGATCTTCACATGTTATCACAAGCTTCGTTACTTCTAATATCTGCTGATCGGATAACGCCTGAGTTGTCTCATTATCATTACGTTTTTCTATAGTCCCACCACCTTTATTTAGCCATAGTCCTATACTTTTCTTATTAATTTTTTTGTCAATAATTTCATGTTTCACTTTCTCTACTATGTAAGTGTCTGGTGTTACAGTACCTGACACAATGGTTTCACCCAATCCAAAACTAGCATTAATCATGGCTTCATCATAACAATTATTCTCAGGATTGATGGAAAACCCTACACCACTAAAATCTGATGAGATCTGTTTCTGTATAATAATAGATATACTCGTATGTTCCAAGTTAATCTTATTTTGCTCCTTATAGCCCACCACGCGATAATCAAACATGGATGAAAAAGCTTTAGCAACTGAAGATTCTATGTCCTCTACAGTCACACCAAGTATAGTCTCATACATCCCAGCGAAGCTAGTTCCTTCAAGATCTTCTTCAGGTGATGATGAACGAACAGCAAATAGTTGACCTGTCATATTACTCATTACTCTGCTTAGTTCATTTTCTTGCTCTCTTGTAAAAGTTAATCCTTCTGCTACTTTTTTTATACTATTACATTTGTCTATTGTAGGTTTTTCTATTAGTTCTCTCCATAAGTCTGATGATTTTATTTCTGTAAGCCATGGAGTGAAAAATGCAACGGAAAGTACAATGCCTTCTGGAACTCTTAAGCCTGCTTTTGTCATTTTGATTAACGATTTGGCTTTTCCACCAACCTCTGATAATCTTGGAGTCTTATGTGTACAAAATTCATAAATCATAACATCCTCCTTCTTACATGATTACATAAGGGTCTACCCACATTCCCTTTATCTCATCATGTCCTCTACTTACAAAACCCTCCAACCCAACCAACAACTTGTATCTATATCTATTATATGTCTACTCTCAGAAGTTATCAACCATTTGACATAATTGAATGACTAATTAGATAAATACAGGTCATATGTTAATACTTATCAATCCATGTATTGATCGTTGTTATAGATCTATAATTAGTATTGACATTTTGAATGAATACCGATAATATTATTATTAGGCCATATTAATTGTGATTAAAGGAGCATGAATATGAGTATAAATAGATTAAAAAGTAATGAGATTATTAAAATATGTATCATTTATTTTAGTGGAACTGGAAATACCGCCTGGGCAGTCAATAAACTTGCTAGTAAGCTTAATGAATCACACTATGAAGTTAAGACCATATCCTGTGAATGTGAACATGATATACGGGTAGAAGTAGAATTGTGCGATGTTGTTGGACTTGCTTTCCCAATTCATTCATCCTTTGCCCCACTAGTATTCCAAGATTTCTTAGAGAAGTTACCAACGTGTACCGATAAACCTTTAATTGCCTTAACTACGGCAGGTTATCTTGCGGGAGATGTTTTATGGCATACAT
>JMSU01000192.1_pt1 | contig 22537 bp, 18 predicted proteins | sample 179011 | NCBI WGS metagenome assembly JMSU01 (sample SAMN02769580, study PRJNA246767) | bioreactor metagenome | isolation source: Culture-1 Bioreactor ArsB derived from microbial biomass from the upper 2 cm... | place: Germany: Bremen | collected day 87 after inoculation
ACTGTCAGGAGTCAGAAAAGTCTGAGCCTGAGTGGATGCACCGACTGAAAAGCCAAGCAGAATGGTAACGGAGTCGATAAGAGCGGTACGCGCTGTTTCTGCCAGACGCTCGGTCACTCCGGACTCTTTAAGCAAGTTACCGAAGAAGAGCATCCCGACCAGAGCAAGTGATCCCGGAGCAATAAGTCCGGTAATAATAAATGCCCCGACCGGAAAAAGAACTTTCTCACGAGTGGTAACTTCTCTGGGAGCAGTCATGCGAATGAGACGTTCTTTCTTGGTGGTCATCAGCTTCATAATAGGAGGCTGAATCACAGGGACCAATGCCATATACGAATATGCCGCAATAGCAATAGCCCCTAGTAGATGTGGTGCAAGCTTCGATGAAAGGAAGATAGCCGTAGGACCATCTGCCCCGCCGATAATACCGATTGCACCAGCTTCAGCAGGTGTGAAGCCAAGATACAAGGCACCTATCAGGGTAATAAAAATACCCATCTGTGCAGCGGCACCGAGCAAGACAAGTTTAGGGTTGGAGAGCATGCACGAAAAGTCGGTCATAGCTCCGATTCCGAGGAAAATCAGCGGAGGGAATATCCCCTTGCTGACCCCGAAATATATATAATAAAGCACGCTGCCTTCGTCATAAACACTGAGAGGCATTCCGGCGATAGACGGAATGTTCCCCACAATGGCTCCAAACCCGATAGGCAGGAGCAGGAGCGGCTCGTAATCCTTAATAATAGCAAGGGCGATGAAAACAATACCGATGACAATCATGAGAAAGTTGCCATAGGTCATTTCCGCAAAGCCCGTAGTGCTTATAAAGTGCAGAAGTATATCCATAACGTCCGTCTAGCCCTTGTTTTTATGCAGATATGCAACCGCGGCTGCGACTATCTCAGCTTCAGAAGGACCGGCAGAAGTTGCTGCCGGAGCCGGAGCACTCGCCACAGGTCCATGATGATGGGCCGCAGGCGGGATAATCTTGTTACAAAAAGCAGCCAGTTTAGGAAGCAACGCGATAAAAATGCTCACCAGAAGCAGAGCAACGAAAACGATGCTCATACCTGTTATGGAAAGAGCCAAACCGTTTCCGGCGACCACGTTGTCCCAGCTGAACAACACCTGTTGCATTGGAATCTCCTTTTGCGGTTCAGTGTTGAACTTAGACGGTCATCTGGACCAGAGGCTGGCCCTGCTGAACCTGATCCCCTGCGGTCACAGAGAAAGAAGTGACTGTTCCGGCTTTGTTAGCCTTAACTTCCATTTCCATCTTCATAGCTTCCATAATTACCAGAGTCTGCCCTTCCTGAACTGCTGTTCCGGGCTCGACAGCCAACCTGATAATCAAACCGGGCATTGGTGCTGCTACGGGCTCAACTGTACCTCCGGCAGGAGCTGCCGGGGCACCGGATGCTGCGGGAGCTGCGTCGCCGGCACCGATGTTGAATGATTTTCCGTTAAGAGTCGCAGTCCCACCGTCCACGTTAACAGCATAGGACTGACCGTCCACAGTAACGTTAACAGTTCCGGAACCGGAACCGCCGCCAACGCTGGCGCCGAGTTTCTTAAGCTGCTCTTCTTCAACGTCTTTTTTGTAGCGGATACCTACCCGGGCATCGCCCTTAAGGTAGCTAACGCCCTTATCTTTACAGGTAGCAACAATGAATACGTTTTCATCAGTAAGCTCAAAACCTTCTTCTTCACAGATTTTACGCGCAGGAGCGAGTCCTTTACTGGGATCTGCGTCATTGATTTCAAGCGGAGTTTTCTTAGTAGGCTCGAGCTCCATCTGTTCTGAAGCAAGCTTAACAATTTCTGCATCAGGTTCAACTGGAGTCTTACCAAAGTATCCCAGAACCATTTTGCCGTAACCGTCAGCAAATTTCTTCCAGGGCCCGAACATTACGTTGTTGAACGCCTGCTGAAAGTAAAACTGGGAAACAGGAGTAACGGAAGTACCGAATCCACCCTTGCGTACAACTTCACTCATAGCCCGGATAATTTCAGGATAGCGATCCATCAGGCCGTTATCTCTGAGCATCTGAGTATTAGCAGTAAGAGCTCCACCGGGCATAGGACTGAACGGAATCATAGGATCTACCTGTGTTGCCTCGGGAGGCAGAAAGTAATCCTTCATACAGTCGCGGAATACATCCTCAGCTGCGATTATCTTATCGATATCCACGTCGATGGTGTAATCTGTTCCGCGAAGGATATGCCACATAGTCACAATGTCGGTCTGACAGGTTCCACCGGATGCGGGAGCCATGGACAAGTCGATGGCATCTGCACCGGCTTCAATAGCCGAATGGTAGCAAAGACCGCCGATTCCGGCAGTTTCGTGAGTATGAAAATGAAGCAGAACATCTTCAGGAAGCATCTTTTTAGCCGCTTTGATGGTCTCATAGACCTTAGACGGGGTGGATGTACCGGAAGCATCTTTAAAACATACGGAATCAAAAGGAATATTTGCATCAAGAATCTGACGCAGAGTCTTTTCGTAAAAGGCTGCATCATGTGCACCAGAACATCCGGGAGGCAGTTCCATCATGGAAACAACCACCTGATGTTTAAGTCCGGCATCCGCGATACACTGGCCGCTGTAGATCAGGTTATTGACATCATTAAGAGCGTCAAAATTTCGAATGGTGGTTATGCCGTGCTTTGCAAAAAGATCGGCATGGGCTTTGATGACGTCACTAGGCTGGGATTCAAGTCCGACAACATTAACACCACGAGCGAGTGTCTGGAGATCAGCGTCGGGACCTGCGGTCTCTCTGAACCTGTCCATCATTTCAAAGGCATCTTCATTGGAATAAAAGTAGAGGGCCTGGAACCGTGCGCCTCCGCCAGCTTCAAACCAGTTGATCCCTGCTTCTCTGGATGCTTCCACAGCAGGCAAAAAATCATCGGTCTTAACTCTGGCCCCGTAAACGGACTGAAAACCGTCACGAAAGGCGGTACACATGAACCTAATCTTCTTCTTGGCCACTTCCCCTCCCTATGGTTTGAGAATGAAAAGTATCTCCGCAGACAGTTCAGCCTGCAGTTAAACATTCTTGTTAAACCCAAATTTTAAAAGGAAACCAGTAATTTACGAGAACAATTTCGTCTAGCCAGATATTATGTGCGGCAATGCGACGAGCTGAAAGTAAACCTTTGGTAACATAATCCTCTGACAATTTCAGCAAAAAAGAGTGGCTTAAAAAAATTTTAATACGTAATATAAAAAATTTAACTAATATGAGACTAGATCTGAAACAAAATCTCAACAACAAACAACGCACACACTCCATTAAACAACTGTATTATTGAGCTTTATCTACAAAAAAACTTTTTAAAGCAACTGAAATTCAGCAGAATAAAATGAGTTCTCACTTTTAACCACACGTAGAGACGCTTGCTAAAAAGTTCACAAATGAACTCTAAATTGAACGAAAAACAACATTTTTGAACTATCTAAAACAGAACAATTTACATTTTTGTTTCTACAGACCATTTTTGTTGATTTAACATCAATTACCTACTCATTTTGTAGTCATTTATGAAAATTAGTGCTTTTGCATTTTAAAAAAAACACCCTTCACCTAGAAATAGGCAAAAGGTAAAAGAATTAGGCCGCACAATACTCTGAATCATGTTGCTGCACCTTACTTTACAAACTGATAACCACAAAATTATTTTTCAGACAGAACTGCAAATAAAAAAAAGCCGCCATAAAAATGGCGGCTTTCAAAAAAACAACTCAAAATACTTAAAGCCACTTAACTAAAAATAAGTATTTATTATAATTAACTTTTACTACTTTTGTCTATGATCTTCAATGCATTCACCCTGTGAACAACAATTCTCTTTTTTATCCTTAGATAATGAACATTCACAACCGCAACCACATGAAGATCCAGATTTACCAAACCACTTCCACCCTAAATATATAGCTGCAATTCCTATAAGGAAGAAAACTAACATGTCCTGCATACAAACTCCGTTGATATAGAAATTCAATTTCATCTCTAACATAATTAATTTCTATCAGAATTAAGTCAACCCGAAGTAGGAAATTATAATTAGGACTGCCGCGCCTGAAATATCTTTGATTTTTTAAAATCGAAAATATTTCAGGCGGGAAAAGAGCTAAGCTATAAAGCTGTGCAACATACCTATTAACTTGTTCACAGACCCGGGGAATCTTTCAAGCAGGGTCTGACAAGCCAGATAACTAGCAAAAAGGAATGCGGCAAAGCCACTGTAAACAACTGCGTCAAACAGTATAGGAATAGCTTTTTGGGATATCTTTTTTTTTGGCATATTAATCCTCCTTCCCCATCACCAAAGCAACATATATACCAGCTCCCTTTAAATTCCTTAAACCCCTGCAATAAAGTGACATAACACAAAGACGCATAGTAATTTTTTTTCGTCAGGTCAAAAAAAAGTCACGAAGAACAAAGAGATAAAAACTATAAAAACATAGCCATACAAAAACAACCACTTGTGACGCATCTTGTTTATATGTAATAATAAAAAGTGGTAATAAAAATATTTCATTAATGAGTCAGTAAAAAGGATTGAGCAACGATGGCTTCAAGCTATGAAATGAGCAATGAACAACTTATCCGAGAACTGAATAAGGCACGTGCCCGCATTGCCGAGCTTGAATACAGCCAACAAGAAAAACATAAAAACAGTGAGAAACGCCTTATCCTGGCCTTAAATTCGGTTAACGATGGAATCTGGGACTGGCGAGCTGAAGAGAACGAAGTCATTTACAGCGAAAGTTGGTATACCATGCTTGGCTACGCTCCCTATGAACTTCCCCAAAAATTTGAAACGTGGAAAAACCTGCTGCACCCTGATGATCTTCCTGCTGTAGAAAAAATGATAAAGATCCACCTTAAAAGCGGTGAGCCCTTTATACTAGAGTTCCGTATGCGCACCAAACAAGGGTCCTGGAAGTGGATTTTATCGCGCGGTGCAACTGTAGAAAAAGGTACTGATGGAAGTCCAACCCGCATAATAGGTACTCATGTAGACATAACTAAACAAAAAAGAATGGAACAAGATCTTCGAGCCAGCGAAGAAAAATTCAGAATGCTGCTGGACGATGTCGAAATGGTCGCCATGCAAGGATACAATGAAGAAAGAGAGGTTGTCTTCTGGAACCGCGCAAGTGAAAACCTTTACGGCTACTCCCGTGAAGAAGCCATGGGACAGCGACTGGAAGAACTTATCATCCCACCCCTCATGCGAGAAGCAGTCATTAGCCATATCAACGACTGGTATGTAAACAATATTCCAATTCCAGCCGGAGAGCTTGAACTAGTCCGTAAAGACGGAACACCTGTTTCCGTATATTCGTCTCATGTTATGCAGATAAATATTGACGGCTCCAAAGCCATGTACTGCATCGATGTAGATTTATCAGGCATTAAGAAAGCACATAATTTACTTCTAAAAGCCAAAGAACAGGCTGAGTCTGCAAACCGGGCAAAAAGCGAGTTTCTTGCAAATATGAGTCACGAAATTCGCACTCCCTTGAACGGCATACAAGGAATGCTGCAACTACTAGAGTCAACTTCGCCCAATAATGAACAGAAAGAATATATCTCTTTGGCGACTCAAGCTTCTCGACGCTTAACCCGCCTGCTCTCAGATATACTAGACCTATCAAGAGTTGAAGCCGGAAAACTTAGTTTACAATCTGAATATTTCGATCTTCATGACTTAATGTCTCAAATAAATGAACTTTTCAAACCGACAGCTCTGCAAACGGGATTATCACTTAATTTAAAGATTCATCAGAATGTCCCGCAAGGTGTTACCGGAGACCCTGCGCGACTACAACAAATTCTCACAAATCTACTCGGTAATTCCTTCAAATTTACCTCTTCAGGAGATATTACAGTGGAAGCATACTCCTTGTCTCCAATAAGAAAAAACCAATTGAGAATTCTATTTTCTGTATCTGATACAGGCGACGGTATCCCTGACAATAAACTCGAAAAGCTCTTTGCCCCCTTCACTCAAGCCAATGATGGATATCGCAGAAAACACCAAGGGGCAGGACTTGGACTTTCTATATGTAAACAACTTATAAAACTTATGGGCGGGAGCATTGCCATTGAAAGTGAGTTGGGGAAAGGCACTACCATCTATTTCTGTGTCACATTTAACAATATAGAAAATGATGTTCCCATACCTACCCAAAAGGATCGAAACAGGAGAGACATAAAAATCGGCACCAAAGTACTTCTTGCCGAGGATGAAGCTGTTAGCAGAATTGCTGCAACCAGACAGCTGGAACTCGCCGGATGCAAGGTGACCGCGGTTCAAAATGGTAAACAGGCGCTTGCGGCATTACGCAATGAAAAATATGATCTGGTCCTGATGGATATCCAGATGCCTGTTATGGATGGTCTCGAGGCAACAAGACTTGTGCGTCAAGGTCATGCCGGGATAACCAATAAATCTATTCCTATTATTGCCATGACTGCCTATGCCATGTCTGGAGACAAAGATAATTTTATCAGCAACGGCATGACCGGCTACATATCTAAACCTATTGATAACAAGTTTTTATACGAAACTATAATCAAGTATTCCGACACGTAGCGTTCATAATAAAGTAATAAAATACAACCAGCTTTCTACCCGCTAAGCATAAAAACATTAAGGACAACCAACAACTTCACCTTCCACACCAGCAAAATCCACTAAGTGAACGATGAACCTGTAAGCGAGTAATTCAAAAACGCTAGTTCATCATTCCCCCTTGACACGACAGTTTGTGTGTCATAGATTTTAAAAAAGTATGCAGACACAGACTCAAGATTTAGTTTTCTGGGTCAGGACTTCTCTATTTTTTCCCAAAAGCTTGCGAAACAAATAAGGATTTACACGATGCACATATCAGAAGGCGTACTATCGCTTCCAGTTCTTGCCACAGGTGCAGCCGTCACCGTTGCAGGATCAATGATAGGACTAAAAAAACTTGATTCTGAAAAACTTGTATCTGTCGCACTCCTTTCATCTGTTTTTTTATTGCTTCCCTGATCCACATTCCCATTGGTCCATCTAGCGCCCACCTTATTTTGAGTGGACTTATGGGACTTCTTCTCGGCTGGGCTGCCTTTCCGGCTATTTTGATCGGGCTGCTTTTACAGGCTATTCTTTTCCAGTTTGGCGGACTTACCGTTATCGGCGTAAACACTGCAACAATGGCGCTTCCTGCAGTCGCCTGCCATTACCTGTTCCGCCCCATGCTGAATAAGACAGGTATGATCATGAACGTGGGAGCCTTTTTGTGTGGTGCATTATCCATTACTTTTTCAGCAATCCTGACAGCATTAGCACTTTCATTTACAGATGAGAGCTTTGTTGGCGCGGCAAAATTAATAGTCTACGGACACATTCCAATTATGATCATCGAAGGTTTTATCTGCACCTTTGCATATGGATTTTTACAAAAAGTCCGCCCTGAAATGCTGCTGCTAACTCAAGAGACTTAAAAAGATTACCAAGTAAATTTAAAAGGCCGGATTGATAAAATTCAATCCGGCCTTTATTTTTATTCAATAACTTTCATACTTTCCCATTTACCGCCTTTAAACCTGTAGTAGAATGCAAAACTTAAAACCATCACGTATATGGTGAATATGGTCCATAGAAAATACGGACCTGCTTTGATGACTTCCACTCCCAGATAACAAGGGATAACCATGACAGCAAAGCAGAAAAAGCCAACACTCTTCATAACAAAGACCACATCTCCAGCCCCTTTTAAGGCGCCGGAATAAACCAGTGCCATACCGTCAAAAAGGATATAAGTTGCAGTGAACATCAAAAAATATCTGCCATGCACGAGAACTTCGGTAAACTGAGCATCGGTTATATCATGTGGTCTGAACAGGGAAATCAGCGTTTCCGGGAAGACTAAGTAGATGATTCCCATAAACAGCATCCAAACACAGGTTATATGAAAAGCGCATTTAGTTGCCCTTTTAGCATATTCAGGCTTTCCTTGACCTATGGCCTGCCCCACCAGAGTACTGACCCCGACTGAAATACCGTATGCGGGAAAAAACGATACTCCATCAATGGAGAGTGCAATATTACTGGCAGCAAGTACGATTGTTCCCAAGCGTCCCACCATATAAACAAAGAAAGTAATGGCAAAAACATCTAAAAAGAACTGAACTCCGTTTGAAAGACCGAACTTAATAAACCTCTTGAACAAAGGTATATCAAAATGAAAATTAGAGCGTGTTTTAAACGATTTTTCATTAACCCTGCTGAATATAAGCGGGCAGTAGATAAGTACGATTAATGCCATAGATGAGATAGTGGCAATACCAGCACCGCGAATTCCCATTTCAGGAAAGCCCCAGACCCCGTTGATCAATGCATAATCAAGAGGGATATTAACAGCAGCCCCGACCATATTCACAATCATGACAACACGTGTAAGTCCGCGTCCGGAATAAAAACCGGATAAAGCTGTATCAAGCACAGGCAGCCCAGCGCCAAACATAAGAATTCTGAAATATTGTATTTCCAGCTCCAATACTTCAGGTGGATGCCCTCCGCTGACTAAAAGCGGAGTCAGAATATAAGCAGATGAGGCTAATACGACCCAGGCTCCTAGCGAAAAATATATCCCCTGCCAAAGGCTGACTGCTACTTTCTCAGGCCTGCCAGCACCTGTATACTGGGCAATAAATACATTAATATAACTGGCAACACCCATAAAAAAAGAAATAAACAGGAAAGCCAGAATTCCGGCAGGCAACGCCGCAGCAATTGCCTCAACAGAGTAACGGCCTAAAAAGATACGGTCCGTGACCTGCATGATAGTAGTAGAAGCCATGCTTATTGCCAGAGGCATGCTTATTTTCAAAACATCCCTGTAACCGAAAGGTTTATTCCAAAGCGAAATCATTATTATATACCTCGTGATTTTCAAACACGGCTAGGAGATTATTACAAAAGTCGCATGATATTTTTTATCAAAACCAGAATAAAAGATAAGATCGGTATTCACATTGAAAGACTAATTATTAATGTGCAACAAAAAAAGCCGCTTCCGGAATTCCCGGAAGCGGCTTTTAAACAGTCAGAGTATAAAAGAACTATTTAACTGCGTCCTTGAGGAACTTTCCGGGGGTGAATTTAACACCGCGGGATGCAGGAATCTGGATAGCCTGGCCAGTCTGGGGATTACGGCCGGTGCGTGCGCTGCGCTCTACAGTCTTGAATGTGCCAAAGCCTGTAAGGGTAACATTGCCACCTTCTTTAAGGCCATCTTCGATTGCACCGAGGACTCCGTCCAATGCTGCGGAAGCGTCTTTAGCACTCATATCCAGTTTTTCCCGGATTTTCTTAACAAGAACAGTCTTACTCATAGTTAACTCCTTCAAAGTGATTTTGTCCGCTCATGCGGCGGTATATCCGTCCCCTAAAAAGCCCCTACACCAGATAGTTATAAAAAGCCATAGTGAAAGGCAATCGTAACTCGAAAAGGTATTATTTTTAACAGAAACTCATTACAGGAGTCACACTGCACATAAAAACAGAACTGGGCAAAATTAGGCCGGACGTGGCGAACTACAGCGGTAGAAAGGTCTTGTCAAGACTTGAACCTGATATACGAAGAAATAAGTCTCATTTATATTCCAAAGCAAAATTAAAATTATCCTTTAAAACAACTTTCAAACGTAAATCGGTATTTTTTTCATTCATAGTGTTGACATATTTATATGCCGTCTTAGTTTAGCTTAGCTTCCCCGTTGAAGCATCCGGCCTGCTGCAACACGCAGGCTTTGAAATTTAAAAGTTTGATCCGCCTAACTCGCGCGGATTACTTATTATTATCACTAAAGTTTATATTATTCTGGAGGAAACATGAATCTCAAGCCGTTACAGGATCGTGTACTGATCAAGCGCCTCGAAACCGAACAGACAACTGCCGGTGGCATTATCATTCCTGACTCTGCAAAAGAAAAACCCATGAAAGGTGAAGTTGTTGCAGCTGGTCCTGGTAAAGACAAAGCCCCCATGACTGTTAAAGCTGGCGACGTTGTCCTTTTCGCCAAGTATGCAGGTAATGAACTCAAGATTGATGCTGACGATTTCATCATCATGCGCGAAGAAGAAATTCTCGCCATTGTTGAATAAGTCACGCCTCTACATTTTACTATATCATTTTTCTTTAGGAGTATTATCAAATGGCAAAAGCTATAGAATTTGACGTAACAGCACGTGAACGCCTCAAAATCGGTGTAGACACTCTTGCTGAAGCTGTAAAAGTTACCCTCGGACCCCGTGGCCGTAACGTTGTTATCGAAAAATCCTGGGGCGCACCCACCATCACTAAAGACGGTGTTACTGTTGCAAAGGAAATCGACCTCGAAGATAAATTCGAAAACATGGGCGCACAGATGGTTAAGGAAGTTGCTTCCAAAACCAACGATATCGCAGGTGACGGAACCACAACTGCTACCGTTCTCGCTCAGTCCATCTTTGCTGAAGGCGTTAAGCTTGTTGCTGCTGGGCGTAACCCTATGTCCATCAAACGCGGTATTGACACTGCTGTAGCTGCTATAGTTGATGAGCTGGACAAGCTTGCCAAGCCTACACGCGACAAAGCTGAAATCGCACAGGTCGGAACCATCTCCGCAAACAGCGATTCCACTATCGGTGAAATCCTTGCTGAAGCAATGGACAAAGTAGGTAAAGAAGGTGTTATCACCGTTGAGGAAGCAAAATCCATGAAGACTGAACTTGATGTCGTAGAAGGCATGCAGTTCGATCGCGGATATCTCTCCCCCTACTTCGCAACCGACACCGACAAAATGGTTTGCGAATTCGAAGACCCAATGATTCTTCTTTGCGAAAAGAAAATCTCCAATATGAAAGAACTTCTGCCCATTCTTGAGCAGGTTCTCAAAATGTCACGCCCCCTGCTCATCGTAGCAGAAGACGTAGACGGAGAAGCTCTGGCAACTCTCGTTGTTAACAGACTGCGCTCCAACCTCAATGTCTGCGCTATCAAGGCTCCCGGTTTCGGTGACCGCCGTAAAGAAATGCTCAAAGACATTGCGACTCTCACAGGTGCTACCGTTGTTTCCGAAGATATCGGACTGTCTCTCGACACTCTGCCTCTCGAAGGACTAGGTAACGCAAAGCGTGTAAGAATCGACAAAGAAAACACCGTTATCGTTGACGGTGCAGGTTCTGTTGATGAAATCAAAGGCCGTGTACGTCAGATCGAATCTCAGATTGCAGATTCTTCTTCCGACTACGACCGTGAAAAACTTCAGGAACGCCTCGCCAAACTCGTTGGCGGTGTTGCAGTAATTAAAGTTGGTGCAGCTACTGAAGTTGAAATGAAAGAAAAGAAAGCACGCGTTGAAGATGCTCTTAACGCTACCCGTGCAGCTGTTGAAGAAGGTATCGTAGCTGGTGGCGGAACCGCCCTCGTTCGTTGCGCATCCTGCCTCGACGGTCTCAAAGCTGGTAACGATGATGAACTCGCCGGTATCAACATCATTCGCCGTGCTGCACAGCAGCCTCTGCGCATGATCGCTGAAAACGCTGGCTTCGAAGGTTCCGTTGTTGTTGAAAAAGTGTCTCAGGGCACTGACGGTTTCGGCTTCAACGCAGGAACCGGCGAATACGAAGACCTCATCAAAGCTGGTGTTATTGACCCCAAAAAGGTTACCCGCATCGCTCTCCAGAACTCTGCTTCCGTGTCCAGCCTCCTGCTGACCACCGAATGCGCCATCGCCGACGCTGTCGAAGAAGACGCCGAATAGTTCTGAACACAGACCAAATAGAAAGTCCCCGGAAGCTAACGCTTTCGGGGACTTTTTTTGTTACCTTGGTATCTTACTGGCTATGTCCGTCACCAAGCAACGTGATGAGATCTGCTTTACTAACAGGCTTGGGCAGATAGTTATTACACCCCGAATCCAAACAGACTTTCCTGTCATCATCAAAAGCATTGGCTGTCAGAGCAATTATTTGAACTGCGGGCAATTCATTTTTATTTTCATATGCCCTGATGGCTTTAGTCGCATCAATTCCGTCCATCACCGGCATTTGCACGTCCATAAGGATCACATCAATGTCACCGCGCTCTTGATAAATATCCAGACCTTCCTGACCATTCTCGGCCATTATAAGCGTATGGCCTGTGTTTTGGAGGTAATGACCAAGCAGCATTCGATTACTTGCAGAATCTTCAACCACCAGTATATTTTTTGATCTGTTATCCTCAGGAACATTTGCAAACTGACTTGAAGAGGATACGTCTTCAACAATTTGAGATGAAGCAAGGGTAAAAGGCAAAATCATCTCAAATGATGTACCGACCTCTTTCTTGCTGACCACGTCAATGCTTCCCCCCATAAGATCAACAAGTCGCTTGGAAATAGTAAGTCCAAGCCCTGTCCCACTGTATTTACGGGTTGAAGAAGAATCAGCCTGAGTAAAACTATCAAAAATTGTAACTATTTTATCTTGATCAATACCGACCCCGGTATCCTCAATGTTAAAAACAATAAGAACGTTTTGCTCATCCTTATGCACAGCGCTCACCCAAATATTGACTGTTCCTTTATCTGTGAACTTAATCGCATTACCGAGCAGATTCATAAGCACCTGCTTGAGCCTCAGTTCATCGCCTTCAACCCAGGAAGGAGCACTTTCATCAATAACAGATTCAAACTCAAGCCCTTTTTGTGTAGCCTGAAGACGCAAGATATCTACCAGCCCCTTCAGTAATTCCGGCAGGTTGAAAGGCTCACTGCAGATAACCATCTGACCAGCTTCAATTTTGGAAAAGTCGAGAATCTCGTTAATCAACTGTAGCAGACTCTCTCCGGAAGACTTAAAGAGGCTGACGTATTTACGCTGTTCATCAGTCAAATCAGATTCAGATAGCAACTCAGTCATACCAAGTATCGCATTTAAAGGAGTCCTTATTTCATGACTCATATTAGCCAGAAATTCAGACTTGGACTTGTTAGCCTTTAAAGCTGCCTCTTTTTCAATCTCCGCTTTTTCTTTGAGTTTACGCTCGGAAACATCAGTCGCCATTCCCTCCAGAAACACCTGACCTTCAGTATCAGTGACCATGCGTGTATAACTGGTTAGAGAACGTTTTCCTCCGGAAGCTAAATTCACCTCATATTCAAAATCATGAACACTCCCGTACCGTTCAAGCTCGGAGAGCAACTCTTTTCTTCGATTCGGGTCAACATATAACTGACTGGAGAGATCATCTATATGGCTTAATATCGCTTCAACAGATTCATAACCCATAAGCTTTGCAAATGCCGGATTCACATTCACCAATTTGCCATCCACCGTACTGCGAAAAATACCCTCAGTAGCATTCTCAAAGAAGCCACGATACTTCTCTTCTGCCTGACGCAAATCTGTGATGAGTTTTTGAACATCATCAGACATTTCATTGAAAGTACTTGCCAGTTGCCCAACTTCATCCTGTGAATCAATTTCAAAACGGTGGTCCAGATTACCATCCTGAAATTTTCGTATCCCCGCAATCATGTCTGTAATTTTTTTAGTAAGGGTCGATGCCATCCAGATAGCAATAAGAATAACCAAAGCCACCATTATTAATGTGGAAATGGTTATCTCCTTGGAAGTACTGGCTTGGGAAAATTGCAAATGCCGCTGAGTTTCTTCGTTCTGTTTTTTCAATAAACTTTGAAAATCAGAAGCCATACCTTCAATTCGTTCACCCGTTTCAGTCGCTGCTTTATGAAATTCATGAACGTTTGCACCGATAGTGATAAATCCGAACCCGCGTTTACCGGAATAAATTCCTGTATGATAAGGAATTGCCGCAGCTGTTGTCAGTTTCCATAAACCGCTCCAAAGAATAACAAAAGATCCCGACCCTCCATTCTTTGTCAGATTATTCCAACCGTCACATTGGGGCGCAAAATTAAGGTAACGACAGTCCAGGCCAATAAGTCCTGCATCTGTAAGCTCAATTGCTGGCTTCTTTTCAAGAGACTGATTCTTGAATACAGGAGCTGTTTTCTCCCACTGAGAAATACTTTCACGACTTTGCATGAAATCTTCATACATTCCGCTTGCCAGCCAGGGGATAGCTGGTTCTCCGGTTTCCGGGTCGTAACCAACAATAAAGTAATCTCGGGGATGGGATATATTTCGATCTTTATAATCCCACATAAAGGCATAGTTCCCAGTAGAAGCATCTGATATATCTGTATATCTCTCTGCAGTAGGAACAATATGATCTGTAAATTCCATCAAGTGGGTATGGTCAAGGGCCAGTGTTACGTATCCCGTAATCTTTCCACCTTGAACAACAGGTGTGCCCCAGCGGACAATGCCCTTAAATCTTTTGCCTACTGGATTTTCCTTTCCAGCATAAGCTGCATTTTCAGGATCAAACATGATCCCTTTTTCCTCTGCCCTCACTTTTGTATAAGAGCCTATAATGGGGCTTTTCAAATATGGACCAATTACTTCAGAAACATATATTTCACCCGGAGCCAGTTTTTTTAACTCTGCAAAATAATTTTCGGCCTTGCAGTAGGTATTGGCTTTTACAGAAACATTTTTTCTATCTTTAGGCAGGGTATCCGAAGTCGTAATTTTTATTTTCTCGTTACCACTCAGATCTACAAAAGTCATTTCCAGAAACAAAGGAGTACTAACTTTCAGCCCATTTCCATCCGGAGCGCGGGAGTGAAAATCACGTGCATTATCTGTATTCCGGGCTTCAACTTTCAGCTTCTCTTTTATAGAGTCAGCTGCAGGAACCCAAGCATCTCCAGCCTTATTCAATACCCAAGGGCGATGCTGTGTTATTAGACGAGTTAAAGGAGCAAGAAATGTTTTATAATTTTCTTTAGTTGGCTCCAAAGTAGCGGCCAAGCGTATATCATTGTCTCTTGCGTACAAAAATGAGGCGACACCCCTTGCTGTATCTGTTGTCAAACGTTCTATGGTTTCTCTGGATTTAAGATCAAGCGCCCTTATAGAGCTCTCTACAGACAGCTTGCTGATATCTTTAATCGTCTCACGACTCTCTGTAGACAATTGATCAATCTTATCCTCTACGTTCAGTCCCAAAACATTAATGGAATTCCATGCGACCCAGGCCAAAACTATCAATGGCAAAACTTTTATCAGAATAAAAATTGTGATCAATTTAAAACGAATCCCAACAGAACGAGGATGAAGCATCAGCGACTCCTTAACTACATGATAAAACCCAAAATACAGTAACTCAGCAGCTCTAGCCCCTTGCTTTCAAAAAAGCTGGCTAAATTTGTTCTAGTTTAAACTAGCTGTTAGCACTACTATTGTCAAAATGAACGACCATACTTGTTATACCATAACAGTATTATTCTCAGCTCCGCAAAAATAAACTCACAAACTCCATCTATCGCCTAATGATTTAGCTGCAACACAGCATCCGGCAGCCATAGCAGACCATTCTATTATTTCCGGCAATGAAATAGTGCTGTTAAATCCGCCAAGATGTGGCCCTGTAGTTAGTGGGATATCCTCTTTATCCTTTTCTATAGAGCTAACTTTATCAGGCTCCATTCCACATTTAAGAAGGTATTTGCGAAATTCAGCGTCTTCTAAAATTTCCTGATCAACAACCCGCATGAATTCAAACATGTGATTGTCGACACCCATTTCGTTAATCATGGACTGGACGAGATCAGCTACATGCAGATCAATTTCACCTTGATATGTCTTTCCGGTGAACCCTTGATAATAGCTGCTGAAACATTGAAGAACAGCGTGCTCAAAAAAATCAGAATCAAACAGGTGACGGGCATCAATAGGATTAGCATTCCGATCCAAACCACAAAGCTCTGGTTCCTGTGCCCGAAACCAGCTTCCGAGAACCAACAGGATAGACATGAAATGAGAGCCAATTGCCCAATAGAAAGAATCCCGGCCCGGTTTTATAACTTGTAAATGCTCAAAATCACGTAAACCGGATAAGCCAAAATTAGGGTATCGACAGGAATCCAGCCACCGATCAAGCCGTCCGAATCTGCGCCATTCATAAACACCTTCATCTGTCCTGCGCGTAGCCTGAACACGGTTATGAAAAAGTGGAATCGGCGCATCATGTACAATCCCACGTCCGGCAAGCCAGCCCAGAATGTAGGAATTGCGACCCATTATTTCAAGCATTTCATCGGCGGAACAACGCTTTTCTGCACGGTCATCATTGGGATAAATAAAGTAGTCACTGTGGGCATGGTAAGCCATGGCATAAGTTTCTTCATGCAAATTATCAGGAACATTCTCCGGCAGACCAGCTATTTTGAAAACCACATGACCAGCTATTGTATATGGCTTTGGGCAGTCAAAACGGACTTTGCAATGCTTAGCATCATTTTGCAGACGCTCCATCCAACGCCCTTCGAGATGCAAACTATTTGGATCTTCCCCTTTGCGAAGAATTTTAACAGCAAAAATCCGGTTATCGCCTTCGGATTTCATGACTGCGCTTCGGCCTGAAAAGGTAGGCTCTTCCAATACTCCCGCATTCTTGAGTAGATGCTCCCATTTAATAGAAGGGGCAAAGCCGGAAAAAGAATCTGGTGGCTCAGGAAGTGTAACTTCAAACGGTAACACACCAAGTCCGCCGGAAGCCTCTATAGAAGCATATTTCTTACAAGTAGATGCTGCTTGAATCTGAAGCTGTAAAGCCATACGCGATGTCGTCTGATCAGAAGACCCATGACCAACCGCAGCAAGAGCCTTGGAACATTCACGATAAAGAAGCTGTGACATACGCTGATCGCTGTAACGTTGTTCCATAAGGATATCCCACACAGCAATAATTACTTCATGGTCAGCACTGTCCGGAACTTTCTGTAAAAGTCCGCGTAAATTTCTCAAATCCATATATGCCGCACTGAATTCTCTTTCAGGAGTCAATCCACGTGCATAGGCCGTTGCTTGTGCTTTCTTCAATTTATTCCCCGCAAGTAATGTGTGCACGATTAATTATACGAAAGTATGGATTTAAGCCAGTGAAGCACTTTTTACATTATCAGCCAGACTAATCCATGTATTGCAAACAAATAGATTAAAACAATTTGTCCTGCGCGATTTACTAATTTATTTCAAAAAGGCTCAACTCTAACTTTAATAGATACTAATATGGGAGCTTTTTACATGACACAGCCATCATACAAAGAAATGTGGGAAAATCTTAATCTAGACATTGAAGCCCATGACGGGCTTCTGGAAGTCCTAGGTAAATTTTACGGTGACATCTACATGAGCCAGCAAGGCCGTCTGCAGGGAATGGAATATCTGGATTTCGTTCTTTCAGAAGTGCACGGTCTTCGAATCAAGGAACTTGTCGATGCCAAAGCTGAAGGACGCAAAATTATCGGTACATTCTGTGTATTTGTACCAGAAGAGCTGACTCTGGCTGTTGATGCCATTCAGGTGGGGCTGTGCGCTGGGGCTGATGCAGGGACAGAAGCAGCTGAAACAGTTGTCCCCCGCAACACATGCGCCCTTATCAAATCTTTCATAGGCTTCAAAATGGCCAAAATCTGCCCTTACACTGAATCTTGCGACCTCATCATCGGTGAAACAACATGTGATGGTAAGAAAAAAGCATATGAAGCTTTCGGCGAGATGGCTCCCATGTATGTAATGGAAGTTCCTCAGCGCAAAGAAGCATCAGACCGCAAACTCTGGAAAGACGAGGTACTGCGTTTTAAAGATAAGCTTGAAAAAATCACAGGAAAAGAAATTACAGCTCAAACTCTTAAAAAAAGCATCAAAACAGTTAATGATAAAAGACGTGCCCTTCAGCGCCTTAACACCTTGCGGGCAGCCACTCCGACTCCTATATCTGGACGCGATGTACTGCTCATCAATCAGGTCAGCTTTTATGATGATCCGATCCGTTTCACCCAGTCTATCAACACTCTGTGCGACCAGATCGAAGAACGCATTGCAGAGAATAAAGGCATAGTACCCGAAAAGACTCCACGGCTGATGCTTGCTGGCTGCCCTATGGCTGTACCTAACTGGAAATTGCCCTACATTATTGAAAGTTCCGGCGCAGTTGTTGTTTCAGAAGAATCCTGCATCGGGACACGCAACACCCGTGATCTCGTAGATGAATCAGGAGAAACGGTTGAAGAAATGCTGAATGCTATCTGTGAACGGTACATGAAAATTGACTGTGCCTGCTTCACGCCCAATGATGAAAGACTCGATAACATCAAAAAGCTTGCTGAAGAAACAAAAGTAGATGGAGTAATTCATTATTCTCTTATGTTCTGTCAGCCATATACTCACGAGACTTTCAAGGTGGAAAAAGCTCTTGCAGACTCAGAAGTCCCCATGCTGGCAATCGAAACAGATTACAGTATGGAAGACGTTGAACAGCTAAAGACCAGAGTTGAAGCTTTTGTTGAGATGCTATCTTAAAAGAACATCCCCCGCATAGCTTAACCAGCCATGCGGGGGGAAATTTTTATATAAAAGTATATTAATCTCTAGCTCTTTCAATTCTCCTCACGTTTGCTAACAATAAATTCAGTAGGTTTTTTATGATCGCAGGAATTGATATAGGCTCACGATCTCTTGAACTTTTGGTACTCGAAGATGATAAAATCACTTTAAAACGCAAGCTGCCGACAACCTTTGATCCAGCCTCACAGATAAAGAAAATTATAGAGGGAGTAGATGCCGAGCTTATTTCTGCTACTGGTTACGGACGTAAACTTGTCACCGAGAAACTGACCGGCACACAATGTGTTTCGCTTACTGAGATCAAGGCCTATGCTCTAGGCGTTTCCAGACAGTTTCCTGAAGCCCGTACTATCCTCGATATCGGTGGGCAGGATACAAAAGCCATATCACTTTTTAAAAATGGTAAAGTGGCAAAATTTGAAATGAATGACCGTTGCGCTGCTGGGACAGGAAAATTTCTTGAACACCTGGCTACAGTTTTCCAAATTCCAATTGAAAATTTTGGTAAATACGCACTCGGGGGAACAGAAACTTTGCAGATTAACAGTATGTGTACTGTTTTTGCTGAGACTGAAGCAACATCTCTCATGGCTCAAGGTAAGAATCCCCGCAATATAGCTCTTGGTCTGCATGGATCAATTGTACGACGAACTACAAATATGCTTAACAGGGTAGGACTTGCCGAGCCGTTGATATTCGCAGGGGGAGTTGCAAATAACCCATGTGTTATCAGTATGTTGGAAGATTCATTACAAATAAAAGCACTCATACCGGAAGAGCCGGATTTTGCCGGAGCACTCGGCGCGGCGGTCTATGGACAATCTCTATAAAAAATACTTGAATAAATCGTTTGAAAATTGCTCCTTTTCCCGTTAGGTTCCCAATGTCCACGGCACTATAAAAATACCACTTGCCGGGACCAATTTGCCCTTAGGAGAAACAAGAGCATGTCCGAGAAAAACTTGGAAACAAATGGCGAAGAGAACTTTGCCGAACTGTTTGAAGCCTTCCAGTCTGAATCCAACGACAATCTTCAGGTCGGAGACCAGATCAAAGGAACTGTAATTTCCATCACTAAAGATTCTGTGTTTGTCGACACAGGTTCTAAAGTCGACGGAGTTGTAGACCGTGATGAACTGACCGATGAGGAAGGTGAGCTGACCGTTAAAGACGGAGATTCCGTAGAACTTTACGTCATCTCCATGAACAACAATGAAATCGTCCTTTCCAAAGCCATGTCCGGCGCAGGTGGACTCAATATGCTGCGTGAAGCATTTGAGAACAACGTACCTGTAGAAGGCAAGGTTGCTGAAACATGCAAAGGCGGTTTCAGAGTAAAGATGATGCACCGCAAGGTATTCTGCCCCGTCAGTCAGATTGACACTTCTTTTGTAGAAGATGCAGAAAGCTTTGTTGGCAGCACCCACAATTTTCAAATCATCAAGTTCGAAGAAAACGGTCGCAACATAGTTGTTTCCCGCAGAGTTCTTCTCGAACAAGAGCAGGAAAAAGTCCGCGAACAATTTGTTCAGGATGTCCAGCCCGATGCAGTGCTTGAAGGTAAAGTCACAAAACTTATGCCTTTCGGTGCATTTGTCGAACTTGCACCCGGAGTAGAAGGCATGGTTCACGTGTCCGAGCTCAGCTGGTCACGTTCAGCAAAGCCTGAAGATGTTGTACAGCCCGGTGATGAAGTTACCGTTCGCATCCTTGCAATGGAGCCACGTAAAGATGGTAAAGGCCTCAAAATAGGTCTTTCCCTCAAGCAGCTTCAGGCTGATCCTTGGGACGAAGTCGGCGACAAATTCAAAGCCGGCGACAAGCTGACCGGTAAAGTTGTCCGCTGTGCTGATTTCGGCGTATTCGTTGAAATCGCTCCCGGCATCGAAGGTCTCGTTCACATCTCCGAAATGAGCTACACCAAACGCGTTCACAAGCCGGAAGAAGAAGTCACTCCCGGTCAGGACGTAGCTGTCATGGTTAAAGATGTTGATACGGTAAAACGCCGCATCGGTCTGTCCATGAAAGACGCTGCCGGTGATCCATGGATGGACGTAGAAGACTCCTTCAAAGTAGGTCAGGAAGTGGAAGGAACTGTTGAAAACAAAGCCGAATTCGGTATTTTCATCAACCTCGCTCCCGGCATTACCGGACTTCTGCCTATGTCCCGCATCACTCGCTCCGGCATCCAGTCCGAGCTTGAATCCCTCAAGCCCGGCGACAAGGTTAAAATCTCCATCGAAGAGATCAACACCTCTGACCGCAAGGTAACCCTTACCGCTGGTGAAGCCAAAAAAGAAGATGGCGACAAAGACTGGAAAGAGTATGCAAAGTCTGCTCCCTCCAGAAAGTCTGCACCACGCAAATCTGCTCAGAAAGCATCTTCCGGTGATACCGGTGGATTCGGCGGCCTCCTTGGTGCCAAGCTTCAGGAAGCAATGAAAAACAAAAATAACAATCAAGGCCGGATTCCCTTTTCCGGGTATCCGGCCTTTTTTTATTCAAATTATGAATAACAACGAAAGTATCATCTGCTGGAAAGATTGCTGAGCAGGCTTCAAGAAGGTGAGTTCACGCCTTCAATACCTTGCCTCAGGACAACGTATTTCCGTAGAAATACTCTCAACTCAGATTTCTAAGATTGAAAGTATCGCCAGAGTCAGAAAATCTGAAATTATTGCCGAAGAGACTCTCCCCGACAACAAAATCCTTCTGACCTTACGCAAAATTTAATTTCCTGTTCACTCTTTTTCAACTGCCATATGCAGTTCATCCTGAAAAAGGTCTACCATGTCTCCATTTATTCTCGTCCCCGCTATTTTTCTCACCGCAGGACTCATGCAAGGGCTTACCGGATTCGGTTGTGCGCTCATCGCCATGCCCCTGCTTGCCTATGTTATCGATATTAAAATAGCCGTTCCAGTGTGTACCCTTTGCGGTATTTTCATAAATCTGAACATGACCTACAAACTGCGCAAAAGTCTGGACCGCAACAAAATCATGCCGCTCATCATCGGCAGTGTTCCCGGATCAGTATTCGGCACCATGGTGCTAAAAGAAGTTAACGGAGACTATATCCGCCTGTTTCTGGGTATACTTATTGCCGGATTCGCAAGCTATTCGCTTCTCGCAAAACCCATCAAACTGAATATAAGTGACAGATGGGGCTACCTGTCAGGATTCATGACCGGAGCAATTGCCGCAGCCGTAAGTGCAGGCGGTCCGCCCACCATTATTTATTCTTCTCTTCGGGATTGGGACAAAGACAGCTTCAAGGCAACACTGGTCAGTTTTTTCATGGCAGCAGGCGTAATGGCAGCAGTAGGACACCTTCTTGGCGGACTGACCACCCTCTACGTATTCAACCTTTTTCTGGCTTCAACACTGCCCATTATTCTAGGAACATATATAGGTGGAAAGCTTTCCCTGAAAATTTCTGAACAACTTTACAAAAGAATGGTCATGATCCTTCTTGTCTTCATGGGAATGATGCTTATATTTCAGAACGTCTAACTTTGAAAACAAGCACGGAGTTGTGAATTAATGTTTGCAAAAATTTTCATAGCCTTTATCGTCATTCCCCTTTTTGACTTTTATCTGCTGGTACAGATAGGAACAAAAATCGGTACCCTCAATGCAATCGCGCTGTGTATTCTAACAGCCTTTGCAGGTGCTTCCCTTGCCCGTTCACAAGGCATGGCAACCATGCAGAAAGTGCGCGAGAATATGGATAAAGGTATTATGCCTGCCGAGGATATACTCGATGCAGTGATCATTTTTCTGGCCGGAATGGTTTTACTACCCCCGGTTTCATCACAGATGCACTCGGACTGCTGCTGCTCTTCCCGCTCACACGCGGATATTTCAAACGCTGGCTCAGAGTACAGCTCGAACACATGATGAAACAGCCTAATGTACACGTAGTACACCACAACACAGAATTCACAGCATGGACCAATCAGGACCAGCCCAAACGACGCATCGACAACGATGTTAT
>JMSU01000194.1_pt1 | contig 22402 bp, 20 predicted proteins | sample 179011 | NCBI WGS metagenome assembly JMSU01 (sample SAMN02769580, study PRJNA246767) | bioreactor metagenome | isolation source: Culture-1 Bioreactor ArsB derived from microbial biomass from the upper 2 cm... | place: Germany: Bremen | collected day 87 after inoculation
ATAAATGAGAAAACCTGAAAAGATAAAATTCTTTTCAGGTTTTTATTTATATGGTAAAAATTTCAAAAAAATATATTGACAGAATAAATATATATCTATATAATAAATAGAAATTATATAAAAATTAAATTATCTGAGAGTGTACCTAGGGTTCCGGCTATATTAAGGATTATTTAAAGTTACTTCTAATAAAGAAGTTAGGCTAAAAAGATAATCTCAAGCGTCTGGTCCGAGCGGTACAGGCAGAAAAGCTACACTTCTAGGAAAAAAGCCTGGAGGATGAGTCTCATTTTATGGACTTATTCTCTGGGCTTTTATAATTCAATGATAAATGCTGCAGGGGGTGATAGATATAATGGAGTGCTTAAGACTTTGAAAGAAAATTATAGTAATGCTAGTTTAAGGATAAATAAATTTCACTGAAAGAATGTAGAAGCGTTCATTATTTCAGCAAAATTTATTTCTATTTTTAAGGTAGCATGACTATAGAAGGGGGATGGGTGATATGGAGATTGCTAAAAACATCAAGACTTACAAGATTTATTCAGCATTTAGTGAATTATTAATATTAGGACCAATAATAGTTCTATACTATATAGCTAAGGGATTATCATTTACTGAAATAATGCTTCTTCAATCAATTGGTGCAGTAGCAGTAGTATTATTTGAGGTACCTACTGGAGCTGTAGCCGATAAAATAGGAAGAAAGCATAGTATAGTACTCGGAGCATTACTTTGGGGCCTAAGTTTATCTATTTATATTATAGGAAAAAGCTTTTATGTATTTTCCATTGGAGAAATTATTTTTAGCTTAGGCAGTTCTTTTAAATCTGGAGCTGATACGGCCTTAATATATGACTCCTTAAAAGAATTAAAGAGAGAAGGCGAATTTCAGAAAATAGAAGGATCTGCAAGATCACTAATATTTTATACACAAGGTATAGGAGCCATTATCGCAGGATTTATCTACGAAATAAATATTCACTTACCAATGATTGTATCAATAGGCTTTATGATTATAACAGCAATTATAGCAATGAATTTTACAGAATCACATATAGAAGATAAAGAAGGTAGGTTTGGAGCAAACTATTTTAGTCAGATAAAGGAAAGTGGAAGTTATATATTAGGTCATGAAAAAATAAAAGCGATTATATTATACTCAATGATATTCTTTATATTTTTTAGAGCAGGCTTTTGGTATTATCAACCATACATGGAGAGTGTAAATATACCTGTAAAATATTTTGGATTCATATTTTTTATGTTTAATGTAGTTGCAGCATTAACTTCCAATAGATGCTACAAAATAATGGAGTTTACAAAACCAAAAACTTTAACATTTATGTCATGCCTATTAATAGCTTCTTTTATATTCTTAGGATTTATAAAGGTCTGGATTGGAGTATTTGCAATATTATTTCAACAAATGGCAAGGGGTCTTTATAGACCTGTTACAAGGAAGTATCTGAATAAGCATATACCATCTGATAAAAGGGCAACAATACTATCATTTCATAGCTTAGCGGCAAACTTGGCTGTAGCAGTGACCCTACCATTTATGGGATTATTGAAGGATAACGTCAATATATATATTACACATATTGTATTGGCTGTGGCTATGATTGCTATGACCTATATCTCTACAAAGTATATGGATAAAAGATTAGGGATAAAGGAAAATCAAGTAGAGAGAGGTAATATATATGAATCTACTTAATAAAATATGGCCATATAGAGGGTTACCGAGGGAAATATATATACTATTTTTTGCACGGATAGTGAATAGTATAGGAGGATTTGTTTTTCCATTTTTAACGATGTTTCTTACTACAAATCTAGGATTAGGTGAAAAAAGGGCTGGTTTTTATGTTATGATCTCATCATTTGCCTTTGCATTAGGATCATTACTTGGTGGTAAAATCACCGATGTAGTAGGTAGAAAGAATACATTTATAATTTTTCAAGGGTTTGCTGCTATCTGTTTTATACCTTGCGCTTTTTTAGGAAATTCAATAATCATACCCTGGTTATTAATACTATCTACATTTTTTATTGGTGGAGCACAACCTGCTACAAGTGCAATGCTTATAGACGTAACTACTACTGAAAATAGAAAAGAAGCCTTTTCTCTTCTATATTTAGGTATGAATATGGGTTTAGCCGTAGGTCCATTGATTGCAGGATTTTTACTATATAGGAATTATATTGAGCTCCTATTTTTAGGGGATGCAGCTACAACCTTCATAGCTCTTTTATTAGTAGGATTATATATTAAAGACACAATGCCATCGGATGAGGAGATAAATGAAAGCAATGACTCCTCAAATGAAGAAAGAGCAGAGGATGGCAATATAATATCTGTATTATTAAAAAGACCTATGCTTTTAACCTTTGCTATAATCTCAACTATTATTTCATTTGTGTACTCGCAGTTTAGCTTTAGTATACCAATACAGACAAATGAACTATTTGGTGATATTGGGAAAAAATATTTTGGTATAATAATGACTACAAATGCATTAACGGTAACGTTTTTAACTGCATTTATAACAAACGTTACTATAAAGATCAGGCCGATATTAAATATGGTAATAGCAACGATATTTTATGCCGTGGGCTTCGGGATGATATTTTATATTAATAGTTTAAATCTATTAATTGTATCAACAGTAATTTGGACTATTGGTGAAATAATCGGACATACAAACTCCGGCGTATATATAGCTAATCACACACCAATATCCCATAGAGGAAGATTCAATGCTATATTACCTATAATTTCTGGGGCCGGATATTCTATAGGGCCTATGGTTATGGGAGGTATTATCGAAAATAGCGGAGTTAAAGCAGTTTGGCCAGTAGTATTTATATTATCAATAATCGCAGCTATTTTAATGTATGGATTATACTTAATAGAGAGAAAAAAGAAGACTAGAGAAGCTGTTTTAAGTTAATGAAAAGGGTTAATTATTGAAAAATTATTTTTATAGATAAACCTCTATATATTGATAGCGGTTTATTTTTTGTAGATTTTTCTAAAATAATAAATTAATGACATTGAAAAAAATTGATTTTCAGTGTAAAATACAATTAGATATTTAGATAATTATCTAAATATCTAATTGAAATATAGCGATAAAGGATGTGATACATTGAATAAGACCTTTAAAGCATTATCCGATCCAACCAGAAGAAAAATTTTGAGATTACTCAGGGAAGAGGATTTGACTGCAGGACAAATAGCGGAGGAGTTTAATATAAGTAAACCATCAATAAGTCACCATCTTAATATATTGAAAAATGCGGAATTGGTACTTTGGGAAAAGAATGGGCAAAATATATATTATTCTTTGAATGCTACTGCAGTTCAAGAGATCATGAATTGGTTTTTCGATTTTTTAGAAAGGGGAGATGAAGATGAAGATAAGTAAGATATTAGTATTTTTAATGATTCTATCTATATTAGGGACCATATTTGTATATAGCAGCTTACCAGAAAAAATCCCTGGGCACTTTAACTTTAAAGGTGAAGTAGATCGATATGATGATAAAACCTCAGTAATTTTTACAGGTCTATTGCCTTTAGGAATATATTTATTAATGATATTTTTGCCTAAAATAGATCCCAAAAGGAACTCATATAAAAAACATAAAAAAGCATATGATATGGTAAAGATTATAATGGTAATATTTATGATTATGTTACATTGGATGATTATTTTCTATTCATTAGGATTTAATATTGATATAGGGATAATTGTAAGAATAGGTGTTGGAATATTGCTTATAGTACTTGGAAATTTTATGAGTCAGATAAGACAGAATTATTTCTTTGGAATAAAAACTCCATGGACCCTTGCAAATGAAACTGTATGGAAAAAGACCCATAGGACGGGAGCATTTTCATTTATAATTGCAGGTTTAATACTAATAGCTTCAGCACCATTCAATGGAATTATAGCGCAAGCGGCATTTATGGCATTTATTGCTATTGCAGTTTTTTATCCAGTGATATATTCCTATATAATATTTAGAAAGATAAGTAAGGAATAAAAAAAATCTCTTAGGGAAATGACTTACAATAAAATTAATTCAACATTTTCATTGTTTCACATGAAACATTTTTCTACAATAAATATAAAAAAATAGTAGATATAAGTAAAAATATGAAAAAATAGATAATATTATAAATTATTTTGCGGCAAAATATTCTATTTATATATTTTTCTATGGATTATGAAAAGCTCTATGAGAATTTTTATAAAATGCTCTCATAGAGCTTTAATTCAGTATTCTACTAAATATATAGATTAGTCTTTTACAGTTTCTATAAAACTTCTCCCTTTTTTAATCATAAGAAGTACGTTATTAGAAGAGGTAGAACCCTGAGACACTTTAGCTTCTATACAGCTTTTAATTTCTACTTTGTCATTTATGTCATCCTTAAAAAAGGAGGAAAAGCTGTTGAACTCATCTGAGGACAAACCCTCAATATTTTTATTGTTTTCTATGCAATATAAAACCATCTTACCAACAACCTCATGTGCACTTCTAAATGGGAGCCCCTTTTTTACCAAGTAATCAGCTACATCCGTTGCATTCATAAATCCAGTTTTAGTGGCATCCTTCATATTAGATCTATTAATTTTCATAGTAGAGATCATTTCAGTGAATATCTCTAAACAAGGCTTTATATTTTCAACAGTATCAAAAAGAAGAGGTTTATCCTCCTGCATATCCTTGTTATATGCAAGTGGGAGGGCTTTCATTAATGTTAATATATTAAATAGATTACCGTAGACTCTTCCAGTTTTTCCTCTGATAAGCTCAGCTACATCAGGATTTTTCTTTTGTGGCATTATTGAGCTTCCAGTACTAAAGCTATCGTCCATCTCAATAAAGTTAAATTCACTTGAACACCAGATAATCAACTCTTCACAAAATCTGCTTAAATGCATCATAATTATAGAAGTATCACTTAAAAACTCGATTATAAAATCTCTATCACTAACTGCATCTAAGGAATTGTCGCAAATATTTTTGAAGCCAAGTTCTTTTGCGATGAACTCTCTATCAGTATCATAGGTAGTGCCGGCTAAGGCTCCAGCACCTAATGGCAGAAAATCCATTCTATCAAGACAATCATTAAGTCTTAAATAATCCCTTTTAAACATTTGAAAATATGCCATTAAGTGATAAGCAAGGGTTATTGGTTGTGCTCTTTGAAGATGGGTGTAGCCAGGCATAATAGTATCGATATTATTTTCACTTAACTCAATTAAAATAATCAACAGATTTTTTAATAATCCACAGATATATAATATTTCATCCTTGAGATACAGCCTGATATCCACAGCCACTTGATCGTTTCTACTTCTTGCAGTATGAAGTTTCTTTCCAATACCACCTATTTTATCAGTAAGGATTTTTTCAATATTCATATGAATATCTTCATATTCAACTTTAAAATCTATAAGACCTGCTTCTATATCTGTTAATATTTCCTTAAGAGCATTAACTATTTTAGTGCTTTCGTCTTCGGATATAATGCTGCACTTACCAAGCATTTTAGCGTGGGATATACTTCCAATAATATCGTGTTTATAAAGTTTTTTGTCAAAGTATATTGAAGCATTGAACTCATCTACAAGCTTGGCTGTAGATTTCGAGAATCTTCCACCCCAGAGCTTCATATGGCTTGCTTCTCTTTCATTTCTTTATCCTTTTTCATAATGGCACGTATGGTAAGTGGAAGCGCAAATAGGTTTATAAAGCCCTCAGCATCCTTTTGATTATATACATCGTCTTCTCCGAAGGTTACGAATTCCTCATTATATAAAGAATAAGGTGATTTTGTGCCTACTGCTTTGCATGTTCCTTTATAAAGTTTCATCTTTACATTACCCGTTACCAATTCCTGAGTACTATCAACGAACTTATCAATAGATTCTTTGAGAGTAGTATACCAAAGACCATCGTAAACAAGCTGAGCATATTTTTCTGAAGCTGTTTTCTTAAAGCTAAGGGTAGCTCGATCGAGAACAAGCTTTTCAAGAGCCTTATGTGCACTATAGAGTATGGTTCCTCCAGGAGTCTCATAAACGCCACGGGACTTCATACCTACAAGTCTATTTTCAACGATGTCTATTATTCCAACACCATTTAGGCCACCAACTTCATTTAGTTTATATATCATGTCAGCCGGTGAATACTTTATACCATCAATAGCTACAGGGATTCCCATTTGAAACTCAATATCTATATAGGTGGGTTTATCAGGTGCATCACTAGGATTTACTGTCATTAGATAGATATCTTCTTCATGCTCATTCCAAGGATCTTCAAGATTTCCACCTTCATGGCTTAAATGCCAAAGATTTTGGTCACGACTATATATTTTTTCCTTGGTAACAGGAACCGGAATATTATGTTTTATAGCATAGTCAATGCAATCTTCTCTTGATTTTAGATTCCATTCACGCCAAGGTGCAATTATTTTTATATATGGATTCAAAGCCTTAATAGTAACCTCAAAACGTACTTGGTCGTTGCCTTTACCTGTTGCTCCATGGGCTATAGCTACAGCACCTTCTTTTTCAGCAATTTCAACAAGCTTTTTTGCAATAAGTGGTCTAGCAAAGGAAGTTCCTAATAGATATTCATCTTCATAAACGGCACCCGCTTTTAAAGTAGGGAAAATATAATCCGTTACGAATTCTTCTTTAACATCAAGAACATAAACCTTAGATGCTCCTGTTGCTAGAGCCTTATTTTTTACCGCTAGAAAATCTTCATCTTGCCCAACATCTACACAAACAGCAATAACCTCAAGATTATGCTCTATTTCTAACCATTTCAAAATAACAGATGTATCTAAACCGCCAGAATATGCCAAAACAACTTTATTTCTATTCATAAATATACCTCCTTGTGTATGATTATGAATATATTATAACAAAAATTAAGAAAAATTCAATGAAAATATGAAAAAAAATTTATAAATATACACAAAACCTGTAATTAATGATTAGCATTTGAAAATTTTAGAAATATTCTAACATTGACAAATGTATATTTATAATGTAAAATTACGGTGATATAATAGGATAATCAGCATATGTAGCGTGGAGCTTAAATATATTGGAGGTCAGTATGGATAACTTGTTTAATGAAAAGAAGGGGAATAAATCATTAACTTCTATGATTTTTGAGAAGATAAGAGAAGATATTCTAATTGGAAAGTATGTTAGCGGAGAGAAGATAGTAGAAGCAAAGCTTGCTGAAGAGTTTGGTGTTAGTAGAACACCTGTGAGAGAAGCCTTAAAACAGTTAGAATTAGACGGTCTTGTTGATAATATTCCAAATAGAGGAGTTATGGTTAAAGGTATATCCAAGCAGGATATTGATGATATATTTACAATAAGGGTTGCAATAGAAGGTATTGCTGTAAAATGGGCAATAGAAAGAATGGATGACGGAGATTTAGAAAAGTTAAAAGAGATATTTGAACTAATGGAGTTCTATACCTTTAAAAAAGATTTGGACAAAATTGCTGAGCTTAATACAAAGTTCCATGAGGTTATTTATAATGCTACTAAGAGTAGATATCTTGAGCACGTTTTAAAGGATTTCCAATTTTTCATGAAGACTACGAGATATAAATCATTAAGATCTCCAGGGCGATTAGATAGTGCTTTAGTTGAACATAGAGAAGTACTAGAAGCCTTTATAGATAAAGATATAGATAGAGCTGTAAATGCCATACTTAGACACGTAAATAACTCAAGAGATAATGCAAAAATAATTGGCGGACTACCTAAATAGGTAGTCTTTTATTCATTGAGGTAATTTATTGAAGAGAAATCTGACCAAAACGAAGAGCTTTGATGAACCTGGTTTTTTATTCTATTTTATTGGGGGGCGGTTAAAAAAGTGATGACAGATGAAAGAAGAAGAAAAATTACAGATATTTTAAATAGTAAGGATGAGCCTATTACTGGATCGTATCTATCAAAAAAATTTAATATAAGCAGGCAGGTTATAGTTCAGGATATAGCAGTTTTGAGAGCACAGGGAATGAATATTATGGCAACATCTAATGGTTATTATATACCAAAAGTAAATGAAGATAACAGAAATATAAGAACAGTAATTTGTAGTCATAAAGGATATGAATCTATAGATGAAGAGCTTAGAATTATGATTGATATGGGTGCTAAAGTATTAGATGTAATAGTTGATCATCCTGTTTATGGTGAAATAAGATGTCCTTTAATGATAAATAGTAGATATGACCTCGAAAAGTTTATACAGAAGGTAAAAGATGTAAAGGCAGAACCATTGGCTTCTTTAACAGATGGGGAACACATTCATACCATAGAAGTTCCATGCGATGAAGTCTATGACCTTATAATAGAAAAACTAGGTGAAGCAGATATTTTAGTTAAGGATTGATAGGTTGGTTTTTTTTATATATAATGGTGACAAGACAGATGTAAATACAAAGGTAACATTTTTAAAAGATTCCTTTACAGATATTTTAGGAATATAAGTATAAAATTATGAAGAATACTATTTAGAATGACATTATGGAAGGAGAATAAAATAATGGAAACACAAGTAATTATAGGAGAAATCAAGAAACTTAAGAGAGAAAAAAATGCAGTTATATTAGCACATAATTATCAGATACCGGAAATACAGGATATAGCAGACTATGTCGGAGATTCCCTAGGACTAAGTAGAAAAGCAGCAGAGACTGAAGCTGATATTATAGTTTTTTGCGGGGTACATTTTATGGCAGAAAGCGCAAAAATACTTTCTCCAAATAAAAAGGTACTTCTTCCGGTTTTAGATGCAGGATGTCCAATGGCTGATATGATAGATGCTGAGCAGCTTAAGAGCTTTAAAGAGGAATACCAAGGTGTACCTGTAGTTTGTTATGTAAATTCTTCAGCAGAGGTTAAGGCTGAAAGTGATATATGCGTAACCTCATCAAATGCTCTAAAGATAATCAAATCCTTAGAAAGTGACAGGGTATTATTTATTCCGGATCAAAACCTTGGAAATTATATTTCAAGAATGGTTCCAGAAAAAGAGATAATATGCTGGGAAGGATTTTGTATTACCCACCATAGGGTTAGGCATAATGAAATTGATATGGCTAGAAAACATAGAGGCAAAACAAAGATTTTAGTTCATCCTGAGTGTAACCCAGCTGTTGTAAAAAAGGCTGACTTTGTAGGAAGTACATCGCAAATAATTGAGTATGTTAGAAAATCTGAGGACAAGGAATTTATAATAGGTACAGAGATGGGAATACTCCATGCTTTAAGAAAAGAAAATCCGAATAAGAAATTTTACTTACTTTCACCTTCATTAGTATGTTATAACATGAAAAAGACTAGCTTAGAAGATGTTTACAAGGTACTGAGAGATGAAAAAAGTGAAATTAATATTGATAAGATGGTAATGGATAAAGCATATAAAAGTCTTGAAAGGATGTTAGTACTTTCTTAAGGATTATTAAAAATATGACCAAAGGCTCGGATAATGAAGAAAATTACTTCTTAAAATCTTGAGTCTTTCTTCACAACCCTAAAGGAGTATATGTCTATGATAAAGAGATACTTAACAGATTTTAATCTGGATAAAATAAGAAAAAAATATTGCGATGTAGTAATAGTAGGCACTGGAATAGCCGGTCTTTATACTGCATTAAATCTAAGTCATAAATATAGGGTTATATTAATAACAAAAGATAGAATAAAGGAAAATAACAGCAATCTTGCACAGGGTGGCATAGCAGCTTGTATTAAAAAGAAAGAGGATATGAAACTTCACATAGAAGATACCCTAAGGTCAGGAGACTACTACAACAATAGAGAGGCAGTAAAAATTTTAGTGAATGAAGCTCCTGAAAATATTGAGAAGCTAGTTAGATTTGGTACTAAATTTGATAGAGATTTAGAAGGAAATCTAATGGTTACTAGGGAAGGGGGGCACTCTGATAGGAGAGTTCTTCACTCTAAAGATCAAACTGGTAAGGAAATTATAAGGGCTTTAAGTGAAGAAGTAAAAAGAAGAAATAATATTGAAGCAATTGAAGAGACGTTTGCTATAGATATACTGACTTTTAGAGATAGGACAATTGGAATACTTGTAAAGGATGGAATGCAGAAATACGTACTTATAGCAAATGCTACAGTTCTTGCTTCCGGGGGAGTAGGACAGGTATATATGAATACTACGAATTCTATAATTGCAACAGGTGATGGAATTGCCATGGCATATAGGGCCGGTGCTGAAATTAGTGACATGGAATTTGTTCAGTTCCATCCTACTGCCTTCTATAGTGAAAAGGATAGAAAGAGGTTTTTAATATCAGAGGCAGTAAGGGGAGAAGGGGCTGTATTAAGGAATAGTAAAGGTGAAGCCTTTATGGAAAGATACCATGAACTTAAGGATTTAGCTCCAAGGCATATAGTTTCAAAGGCTATTTTGAATGAAATGAAGATGGAAAATACCAAAAATGTATATTTAGATATAACAAATGGGAATGAAGGATTTATAAAAAATAGGTTTCCTTTTATATATAAGGAATGTTTAAATAGAGGAATAGATATAACAAAGGAACATATTCCCGTATGTCCCGTTCAACATTACATTATGGGCGGAATTAAAACAGACTATAGAGGTAGGACTAGTATTGACAATTTATATGCCTGTGGAGAAACTTCATCATTAGGAGTTCATGGCGCAAATCGATTGGCAAGCAATTCACTTCTTGATGGAATAGTTTTTGGGAGTAGAGTAGCAAAGGATATAAATGAAAATATATCTTATAGAAACAACTATGATTTTAAACTAACATATAAAGAAAATAAAGAGACACTAGAGTGGAGCTTAAAAGAAATTAAAGAAACCATAAGAAAAACCATGAATGACTATGCATATATATTCAGAAAAGAAGAAGAGTTAGATAAAGCATATAGGATAATTAGAGAAATACTAGAAAGGCTGTATAGAGTTAGTAAAGAGAGTATAGAATACTATGAATGTACAAACATTGCAACGGTAGCTTATTTAATAGTTGATTCTGCACTTGACAGGAAAGAAAGCTTAGGAAGTCATATTATGTTTGGTGATTTGGAGGTTGAACTATTTGTTTAATTGGATTTTAGTTGATGAGATAATAATAAAAGGATTAAAGGAAGACATTAATAATATAGACATTACTACAGATAATTTAATAGACGATGAGAGTATATCAAAGGCATATATGATAGCTAAAGAGGATGGAGTAATAGCGGGATTAGCTATTGCAAAACGCGTATTTAAAAGCATAGATGACGAAGTTGAGATAATATTTAATGTAAATGATGGAGATGAAGTAGAGAGAGGAACTAATATTGCTGAAATAAGGGGAAAAACTAAAGCTATACTTAAAGGAGAAAGATTAGCATTAAATCTTTTACAGAGGATGTCAGGAATAGCAACCACATGTAAGAAATATAGTCAAATGGTAAAGGAATACAACTTAAGAATAGTAGATACGAGAAAAACAACTCCAGGACTTAGAATACTAGAAAAGTATGCTGTAAGAGTTGGAGGATGTCATAACCATAGATACAATCTATCAGATGCTGTCATGATAAAGGATAATCACATTAAAGCCTGCGGTGGGATTAAAGAGGCAGTTGGTAAGATAAAGGCAAGGATTCCGCATACAGCTAAAGTTGAAGTTGAAGTTGAAAATATAAGTGGACTTGAAGAAGCTATTGAAGCAGGAGCTGATATTGTAATGTTAGATAATATGAGTCCCAGTGAAATGAAAAATGCAGTTAAAGTAGCAGCAGGTAGGGTTATACTTGAAGCCTCAGGAGGAATAACCATGGATACATTAATTGATGTTGCTAAAACAGGAGTTGATGTGATTTCTGTAGGTGCATTAACTCACTCTGTTAAGGCTATGGATATTAGTTTGAAAATATATTGACTTCTTTAACTATAGAGAGTTCCTAGTAAAACTTAATTTAGAAATACTCAAATACTCAGTGATTCTGGGAGTTTTGGATGTGTATAAATCAATAGTTTTACTGGAATCACTATAAGAATGAGATTGAGGCTGTGTTTAAAATAAACTAAAGAGGTGATTCATGTGAAAAATGGATTTAGGGAATATATAACCAAGGCCTTAAATGGTATGGCCTTAGGTTTATTTGCTTCTTTAATTATAGGACTTATACTTAAACAAATTGGTGATTTTACTGGATTAACTCAACTCATAACCTTTGGAAAGACTGCACAATTTATGATGGGACCAGCTATAGGAGCAGCTGTCGCCTATAGTGTAGGAGCATCGCCCCTAGGTGTATTTGCATCCTTAGTTGCAGGTGCTATCGGTGCAGGAACCATAGCTCAGGGTAATGGTGGGATCATTATGGTAAAAATCGGAGAGCCTGCGGGGTCATTTATAGCTGCATTACTTGCAGCGGAATTTTCCAAATTAATATCCGGAAAGACAAAGGTGGATATTGTAATAGTACCAGCGGCAACCATCATAGTTGGTGGACTAGTGGGCATCTTTGTAAGCCCTGCTATTTCTCAATTCATGAAGGGACTCGGAGAAATAATCAATGGAGCAACACAGCTTCAACCTATTCCTATGGGAATTATTATAGCAACCCTAATGGGTATGATACTTACTATGCCAATAAGCAGTGCAGCCCTAGCAATATCCTTAGGACTGAGTGGTACTGCTGCAGGAGCATCCGTTGTTGGATGTTCAGCTCAGATGATAGGTTTTGCCATAGCAAGTTACAGGGAAAATGGAGTAGGAGGATTTATTGCTCAAGGGCTGGGAACATCAATGCTTCAAGTACCTAACATAATAAGAAACCCACTTATTTGGATACCTCCAACATTAGCTAGTGCCATTTTAGGTCCTCTATCTACCTATGTATTTCAAATGGAAAATAACAGTATTGGAGCAGGAATGGGAACAAGTGGTTTAGTTGGACAATTCGGTACTATAGCAGCGATGTCAGATAAGGTGCCGATCAATAAAATACTTATAAATATTGGACTGCTTCACTTTATATTGCCGGCTGTGCTGACCTTTGTAATATCTGAGTATATGAGAAGAAAGGGTTATATAAAATTCGGGGATATGAAGATAAATCAATAGAATGTTATAATAAAAACCATTAAGCTTTATCTATGAATGAAGTAAGCTTTGTGGTTTTTTATTTTTATGAATAATACTGATTAAGGGATTATATGAAGAATATAGAAAGAAAATCCCAAAATAATTGACAAAGAAGAAAATAGAAAATACAATTAAAATGTAATCATTACAAATATGAAAAAAAACATTGGATCTTGAATGTATCTGAAAACCCCATTAGGATAAAAATATAACCATAAATCAAAGGAGGAAGAAGTATTTTTTCTCCTAAGCGTTATTATTATGATGTAAAAAAGTAGAAAAATGGAGGGAGATGAAGGAGAAGTTATCCGAGAAAATGATAATTACTAATGTAGGGGATTACTTAAAAAATCATGGCATAAAACCTTCGTTACAGAGAATAAAAATATTTGAATACTTGCTAAATTATATGAATCATCCTACAGTAGACAGTATATATAAGGAGTTAGCAAAAGAAATACCCACTCTTTCTAAGACAACGGTGTATAATACACTTAATCTATTTATTGAAAAAAACATTGTTAAAATTATTACAATCGAAGAAAATGAAACAAGATATGATGCAGATACTTCACTACATGGACATTTTAAATGTGACGTATGTGGAAAGATTTATGATTTTAGGCTAAATACTACGGAACTGAAGGAAGATATGTTAAAGGACTTTGAAACTAAGGAAAGACATGTATATTTTAAAGGTAAGTGTAAAAGCTGTATTTAAAATATAAACTATGTATAATACGATAAACATCTCCACAATGTAAGATGTTTTTTGTAACTTATATATGTGGAGTTGTCAAAGCTTACTTTGAGATCAAGGAAACAAACTATTAAGTTATATAAATAAGGGCGGGGTGTCTCAGAATGAGACAGTTCCGTTTTTTTGTATAGGTTAAAAAATATTTGTCTGTAGTTCTTTAAAAATTGGGTATATTAAGAATAAATGGTTAAAAATTAACTATATTGAATTTTTTAAAGCTTCTTAATATATATTTTTTTGTGAAGGTTTTTCTTGTTATGTATAGAAATATATGGTTAAGATAAGTTTATATATGTAAATAAATTTTTAGGAAACAATATAAATCGCAATAAATCTTTTACATTTTGATTTATATAGGGTTTACATAGTAAAACTTAATTTATACATATACAAATACTCAGCATTTCTAGGAGTTTTGGAGATGTATAAATTAAAGTCTTTACTTAAATCCCTATAAGTGAGTTCAATATATATAAGTTACGAAAAATCTATTACATTCCGAAGATTCGTCATCCTCAGAACCATTGGCTGTCAAATCTCCACAATGTGAGATCTTTATCGTATTATATATAATAAGTATAATGGACAAAACAAAATATCTATAGATACGTTTTTGAATCTTTAATCTTAAGGGGAGAAACGAGAGTGGAAAAAATTATTAAGAGAGTAATTAAAACAATGAAATTAAAGGTTCGAGATATGGATTCCGTTCCTGAATCCCATAGTTCTAAGGTATGTAGTCTAGTCTTAGAAAACAATGAAAAGGTTATACTAAAAATACCATACAATAAGGAGAAGCTACTAAAGGAATATAAAATGCTTCAGCTTTTGAATGGAAAGCTTCCTACACCTCAGATATTGGATTTTTGGGAGGGCAATGATGAGATATCTGGAGCTTTGCTCCTATCATATATTGATGGAAAACCTATAATTGATAATATAAATGGTAAATTAGCATTTCAAATGGGGGAGTTGTTAGCAAAATTACATGATGCCCAAATTGAGAGATATAAGCTAGGAAAGGCTTATCGGTTAATTTACACTGAGGAGAATGAATGGTGGTTGACCATTAAAAAATGGTTTGAAGACTGTGCCAATGAGTGCAAGGATATTTTAGATAAGGAGCTTCTTAATAAATGTATAAAACTGTTTAATTTCTATTATGGAAATTTACCACAGCCAGATTATCCATCAATAGTACATATGGATTATAGGCCTGGGAATATACTAGTTAAAGACTCTAAGATTGTTGGACTTGTAGATTTTGAAAATTCTAGAATAGGTTCTGCCGATGTAGATTTTTCAAAAATGAAGATCTATGTGTGGGATCAATTTAAGGAAACTAGAAAGGAATTTTTGAAGGGATATAGCGGAATAAGACCCTTACCGGATATTGAAAAAACCTTACCATTTTATATGCTGTTTAATACTTTTACAGGAGTTGGTTGGTGTGTAAAGAGGGATAAGATTAATGATAGCTTTTATTGTGAAAATATAAAGAAGCTTAAAGATATTATCCGTAGGAGTGGAATATAATTAGGGATAATAAATAATGTTTTGAAGATTACATATAATTTTAAGAGGACAAGAAATAAGTTATTAAGATGTACAACATAAGAAAGGAGATAAAATCATGCTAAAAGATGGTACAATAAAAAAGAAAAAGAGAATATACTTTAATGAAGATTTTAAAGCAGATCAGTGGAGCTTAGTTGAAAAAGAGTTAAAAAATATTGAAAGTCAAGAAGTAGACTCTAAGAAAGATTTAGAAGTATCAATAGAAAAATATAGTGAATTGTCATACATGATCGAGGAAACCTATGCATGGAAGTACATAAAGATGACATGTAATGCAGATAAACCAGAATATTCTAAGGATTTCAATGAATTTTATGCAGGTGTTGTATCTAAGAGCCAACCCTACGATTTTAGATTTAAGAAAAAAGTCTATGAAAGTCCTTATAAGGCAGAACTGGCAGAAGAAAAATATGGTCACTTTATAAAAATAATATCAAATGACATAGAGATCTTTAGAGAAGAGAATGTTCCTCTAATGGTACAAGAAAATGAACTTTCAAACAAATATGGAGAAATTCTATCAAAGCTTACTGTGGAATTTGATGGAGAAGAAAAGACCTTAATACAAATGAAGAAATACCTTATGGATCCTGATCGAGATAAAAGAGAAGAATCATGGAAATTAGTTTCTGAAAAGATGATTGAAAAGGAAGATGAGCTGAATAAATTATTTGATGACCTAAAGGAAATAAGGGTAAAAATAGCTAAGAATGCTGGATTTGATAATTATAGAGATTATATGCATAGGGCTAAGGGTAGATTTGATTACACACCTGAAGATATCATTAGATTCCATAATTCTGTAGAAAAGGTTGTAATTCCATTTCTTAAGGAGTTTAGTGAAGAAAGAAAAGAAAAACTGGGTCTTGAAACATTACAGCCTTGGGATATGGAAGTAGATGTAGATGGCAAGGTGTTAGAACCCTTTGAAAATACAGAGGAATTTGTAGATAAGGCCATTAATATTTTATCTAAAATTAAACTAGAGTTTGGTAAAAAACTAGAGCTGATGAAGAGAAGTGAATTTCTTGATTTAGAAAATAGAAAGGGTAAAGCTCCTGGAGGATACAATTTCCCACTAGCAGAGTATGGAGCAGCATTTATATTTATGAATGCTGTAGGGCTTAACTCTGATGTGAGAACCTTACTTCATGAATCAGGTCATGCAATGCACTCCTTTGCAAAGGCAAATGAAAAAATAGGTCAATATAAAAATGTACCAAGTGAGCTTGCTGAACTTGCATCTATGTCAATGGAGCTCCTTACACTAGAGTATCTGGATGAATATTATGATGATGAAGCAGATTTAAGAAAGGCCAAGAAGGATCAGCTTGAAGGGACTATCCAATTTTTACCTTGGGCTATGATTGTAGATGCCTTCCAGCAGTGGATATATACTAATCCAAATCATACAGCAGTAGAAAGAACAGAATACTTTAAATCTCTAATGGATAGATTCAATAAAGGAGTTGATTGGTCTAACCTTGATGCAGAAAAGGGATCACGATGGCTTAGACAATTGCATATATTTGAAGTTCCTTTTTATTACATTGAATATGCTATTTCTCAGCTTGGGGCTATTGCGATATATAAAAATTATAAGGAGAATGGAGCCAAAGCAATTGAAGAATATGAAAGATTCTTGGACCTTGGATATTCTAAATCAGTTAGTGAGATATATAAGGCTGCTGGCATAAAGTTTGATTTTTCTGAAGGATATATTGAAGAAATAGTTGAGTTTATTAAGAAGGAATTAGCAGAAATCTAGAATAAAGGCGACGAAAGTCGCCTAGCTAATATTTCTAAAAGTATTGAAATATAAGAATATTAGTCCTTATATTTGCTATAATTAATAAATGAATGAAAATTTAAGAAGGTGGTGATCATTTTGGCAAATGCACGTAGATTTATTGTTGGTATAGTAGTACTTCTTTTTATAATGCTAGCTACTTCCTTTAATGCAATAATAAGCTTCGTTACAGACTATAAATGGTTTGGAGAGCTAGGATATGAAAAAGTATTTTTGACGAAGCTAATGACTCAGCTTAAAATAGGTATTCCAGTATTTATTATAATGACAGTCGTAATCTATCTTTACTTGTTGTCGATAAAAAAGGATTATTATAAAAAGGTGAATGCAGTACATAGTGGGATATCTGAAAAAAGAATAAACCAGCTAGCTTTAGTAGGCTCTATGTTCCTTTCCTTTGTTTCAAGTAGTACATTAACAAGTAATCTGTGGTTTGATATTTTAAAATTTATTAACTCAACGGATTTTAAGGTAAATGAGCCAATATTTAATAAGGATATATCTTTCTATATCTTTAAATATCCTTTATTTAGCAAATTGTACTATATGTTGATAAGCTTTATAGTGCTACTAGCTATTATAACCGTACTATTTTATGTAACAATGATGATGCTTAGAAGACCTACACTTGTTGAAGTAAATTCCGAGAAAGAGTTTAGCCCTAAAAATTTAAACCTAGATAATGGGAAAAGAATATTTGAGATTGCAGTAAGACAGTTAATTATTTTGGGGTTTGTGTTCTTTGTAGTATTAGGAATAGGATATTTTTTAAGAGGATATGATTTGCTTTATTCTTTAAGGGGTGTAGTATACGGTGCAAGTTATACAGATATAAAGGTTACCCTTCTAAAGTATAGAGCTATTATGATTGTTTCATTCCTTTCAGCAATATTACTAGTTATTGGAGTAAAGGGAAGAAAAATGAAACTCGCTATATCAGGGCCTATTTTAATGATTATAATAAGTATAATAGGTAACTTGATAGCTCTAGGAGTACAGAATTACGTTGTATCTCCTGACGAAATATCTAAAGAAGAGAAATATATTGAGTATAACATTAAATATACTCAAAAAGCATATGGACTTGAAAATGTAGAAGAAAAGACCTTTGCTGCAGATCAGACTTTAACTCTTGAAGATTTAAAAGAGAATAAAGAGACGATATCAAATATAAGAATAAATGATTATAGACCTGCAAAATTAGTTTATAATCAAAAACAAGGTATAAGATACTACTATGATTTTTATGATGTAGATATAGACAGATATTTTATAGATGGTATGTATAGACAGGTGTTTTTATCTCCGAGGGAGCTTAGTCAAGATAAGATAAGACAAGAGGTACTGACCTTTATAAATAAACATCTTAAATATACCCACGGATATGGTATAGCCTTATCTCCGGTAAATAAAGTAACTTCAGAGGGACTTCCAGAGCTTCTTGTAAAGAATATACCTCCTGAGGCGTCAATAGAGGGGTTTGATGTAGAAAGACCTGAGATATACTTTGGAGAATTAACAAATGATTATGTAATAGTCAATACTAAGGAGAAAGAATTTGATTATCCAAAGGGAGCATCAAATGTAGAGAGTACTTATGCAGGTAATGCAGGAATTAAATTAAATGGGATAAATAAGCTTCTATATGCATATAAACAGGGAAGTCTTAAGATGCTTTTATCAGGGAACATTACTTCTGACAGTAAAATAATTCTTAATAGAAATATTGGTGAGAGAGTTAGAAAGATAATGCCCTATATACAATACGATTCTGATCCATATATAGTATTAAATGAAGGTAAGCTTTATTGGATGATTGATGGATATACTATTAGTAGTAACTATCCATATTCAGACCCTATAACAGAGACAAACGTAAACTATATTCGAAACTCGGTAAAGGTTGTTATAGATGCGTATAATGGAGATACAACCTATTATTTAGCAGATGAAAATGATCCTGTAGTAAAAACATATGCAAAAATATTCCCCGAGTTGTTCACTTCAATGGATAATATGCCAGAGGGACTAAGAGCCCATATAAGATACCCTCAAGTATTATTTGATATACAATCAGATGTATATAGAATATATCACATGAAGGATACAAGGGTGTTCTATAATAAAGAGGATGAATGGGATATAGGAAATGAAAAATATGAGGCCGAAACTCAGCCAATAGAATCAAATTATCTTATGATGAAGCTGCCGGGAGAAGAAAAGGAGGAGTTTATATTATCTATTCCTTATACTCCTAAGGGTAAGCCTAATATGACGGCTCTTCTTGTTGGAAGAAACGATGGAGAAAATTACGGTAAATTGATTGTATATAATCTTCCAAAAAATAAGAATGTTTATGGTCCAACGCAAATAGAAAATAGAATTGATTCTGAACCTACAATATCTAAGGAATTTACATATTGGAACCAGCAGGGATCAAGGGTTATTAGAGGAAACCTTCTTATAATACCTATTGAAAATTCCCTACTCTATGTTGAACCAATATATTTAAAAGCAGATGCACAGGACAGTCTTCCAGAAGTAAAGAGAGTAATTGTGGCATATGGAGATAAAATAGTTATGGAAGAAACTCTAGAGGAAGGCTTGGAAAAGATTTTTGGAAAGGAAACTGCAAAACCAAAGCCAGAAATACCAAAACCAACTGAACCTACCGAGCCTACTATACCAGCTGAAGAATCTTCAGATATAAATCAGTTGATAGTGAGAGCAAATGATGTTTTCGAGAAATCAATCGAAGCTCAGAAACAAGGAAATTGGTCTGAGTATGGAAAACTTATAGAAGAGTTACAAGGAATTCTTAATAGATTAAATGAATTAAAGGCTTCAGGAGAAGTAGAAAATACAAATTAATAAAACTAAGGGGCTGTCTTATAAGAGTATCTCTTGAGATTGGCCCCTTGGGTGTTTATGAATGAAGCTTAAGGTTTTGAAAATTCACCGATTTGGCTAGTAATGACGTACATGCCAAGTCGGTGAAAATTCAAATAACCACAAACTCATCATGATAAGATACTCCTTAGACAATGTTCTCTTTCTATAGTTAATGTAGATGTGATATAATAATTAGATATGAATTAAAATAGGCTGTTTTAGAGTTTGTTTATTCTAAAAGAAATGTAAAATAGGAAGATAAGCATAAGTTTTTTAAAGCGGTGGTGTAGAATATGGTGGATAATAGAAATCTTGCTATTGGCATATTTGATTCCGGTATGGGGGGGATAAGTGTATTAGCCCAGGCTATTAAGCTTATGCCAAATGAAAAATATATATATTATGGAGATTCGGAAAATGCTCCTTATGGTATCAAAACTCCAAAGGAGGTAAAGGCGCTTTGCATAGATATATGTGACTTTTTTATTGAAAAAGGAGTAAAAGCTATTATTGTAGCCTGTAATACAGCAACTAGTGCGGCAATAAATGATCTGAGAGATAGATATGATATTCCTATAATTGGCATGGAGCCAGCCTTAAAGCCTGCAACAACACTTGAGTCAAAAGGCAAGATAGTAGTTATGGCCACGGATATGACTTTGAAAGAAAAGAAATTTAGTGCATTAATGAATAAATACGGTAAAGAAAAAGATATAGTTAGGCTGCCTTGTCCGAGATTAGTAGAACTTATCGAATCGGGTATTATGGAAGGTGAAACTATCAAAGCCAGTATTAGAGAATGTTTTGATGGGATAAATATAAATCATGTTTCATCAATAGTTTTAGGCTGCACCCATTACATATTTTTAAGGGACAGTATCAGCGAGTTTGTAGGAGACAAGGTTCATATTATTGATGGGAATGAAGGAACTGCAAGACATTTAAAAAATATATTAGATAAGAAAAAATTATTGAAGAGTATTGGGGAAGAAGGGATACAGATATATATATATAACTCTAAGAAAGATAAGGAAATAATAGAACTTTCAAAGAATCTTCTTGCACTTAGCTTAGAAAAGTTAGAGTTTTAAACCTTACTTGATAAAGTATAAGGTAATATTCGTTATACTAAACATTACAACATATATAGAAAGGTGCCTCACTATGAAAAAAATATTATCATTCTTCAAATCACTTTTTATGGATAGAAGAATTAAAGAGGAAGACTTGTCTTCTTATCTTATTCAAAGTCATATTATGAAAACGACTTCAAGTAGACACAGAAAATTTAGATGAAAAGCAAATAAGAATAAATAGAAAGCTTTGAGGGGTGAAAAAAATGCCTAGGATAAAACCTTTAGAACCTAATGAGGTAGATAATGAGGCTAAGGAAATTTTTGAAGACTTTTTAAAGGAACGGGGAAATATTCCAAATATGTTTAGAACCCTTGCCTATAGACCCCAGTTTTTAAAAACAGTATTTGATCATTTTAGAGTGGTTCTAAAAACAGGAACTGTAGATTTTAAGTTGAAGGAAATGGTAGCTGTTAGAGTTTCTCAGATGAATGAATGCTCTTACTGACTTTCATCTCATACTGCCATAGCAAAAGGGGCAGGGGTATCGGACGATACTATAAAGGAAATGGAAAATAAGCTTAAAAATCCTGAGCTCTTTACGGAAAAAGAGCTTGTTGCATTAGAATTTGCAGAGGTAATGACTACTGATTCAAACAATGTTTCCGATGAACTGTACAATGATATGAAAAAGCATTTTGATGAAGGAGAAATAGTTGAAATAGCATCTGTAATAGGAATATTTAATTATTTCAATAAATTTAATAATGCCCTGCAAACTGAAATAACAAAGTAGTCTAAGAGGGGAATCGTTATGGAAGGTATTACTCCAGAAGCTTTGGAGCTTGTAAAGGAAAAAATTAATCAAATAATAAGCGAAAGCTCAGATATAGATGAAAGAGAAGAGGAACTAATACGACTTAGGTTTGGCTTAGATGAAAATGGGCCAATTAAGATAAAGGATCTATCTAAGAAGTTTAACGTTCCTCCTAGAAAAATGAAGAAGGAAATTGATGCAATAGAAAAGAAGGTATTCAATAAACTGAAAAGGACTATATAACTATAAAAGTAACTA